>Ga0208133_1000326_pt1 | contig 19160 bp, 31 predicted proteins | sample ColrivemetaGS535_FD_187595 | JGI IMG/M metagenome (GOLD analysis project Ga0208133, IMG submission 187595) | Estuarine microbial communities from the Columbia River estuary, USA - metaG S.535 (SPAdes) (version 2) | ecosystem: Environmental > Aquatic > Marine > Intertidal zone > Estuary | place... | reverse complement strand
ATGGAATATTTCGCAATAGGTATAATAGGAACAGGTTTATGGATGGCTTTCGAAATTTGGAGAGCACCATTAGTAGACCAAAATGAAAATATAATTATACCAGCAAAAAAACTAAAATCATTATTCAAATTTAAAAAGAAATAATATGAAAATAGTAGCAACAATAGCATTAATAGTATCAATAGGATTGACACTATATGCAATGGTAGAAATAATAAAAGATTTACGAACTAAAAAGAAATAATATGAAAAAATTCTTTGGACCATTATTGACTGCAGGAACATTATTAGCATTACTATATACCGTGTATGGGTATAGAGAACAAAATGAAAAGTTAAAAAGTGAAAGAGAAACATTAACTAAACATATGGTTGATTCGCATACTATGGTAGGTGGTAATAATCAAAATATAATAGATTCTTTACAAGAAGAACTTTTTTTATTACAAACACAAAATGGCAGATACGAATTAAGTTTAGACCATTTAAAAGAAATAAATCCAAAAGCAGCTAAACAATTCAATGATTATTTAACAAATGAAACTGAATAGTATGAATGGTGTAGTTTGGTGTAGAGGTTGTTCATTTTCATTTGGTGAGGGGTTACAATATTTATCAACCCTACCATCGGTTATAATTCCAAAGAGACATCAATTTGATTATTTTGAATTAAGACATTCACAATATAGATTTATTCAAAACAATCGTTATTCTAAACTATTAGCAGACAAATTAGGTACAATTGATGTTAATACATCTGCTAATGGTGGTACTAATAATGATATTTACAATGCATTGTTTACATTATATAATACTAAAAATGAAGCCAAACAAGATAGGATGGCATTTCAAAGTGAAACGTTTGTTCCATTGTGTGATGTAGAAGTAATAGTCATTCAGTTTACTAGTATTTTTAGGGATGCTATTATATTAGATGGTATTAAATATCCATTACATAATGATGTGACACCAACATTTGATGAGTATGTGGAATTGTTTATAAAGAAAAATATGACATTAGAACAATTTTGTGAAAGAGCAGCCCAACAAGTTTTAGATAGATTTAAAGTTCTTTTACAAAAAATAGAACAAGTGAATCCAACTATAAAAATAAGAGTAATAGCTTGGGAAAATGATATAGATTCAGTCATGAGAAATGATGATTACTATAAAGATAAAGTTGTTAATTTTGAATATAAAGATAAAATATTTAAGAATTTAAGAGAAATAATATATTCATATTCAAATCTAACAATAGCAGAAATGTTTACTCGTAGATGTATAAATGACCAACATATGAATATAGAAGGACATAAATTAATAGCAGAATCAATATATAAAACAATATAATATGGAAAATCAAAATTCAGTAGGAACAGATATGGGTGGTAGTTATGACTCAGTTCATAAACTATATGAAGATTGTATAATGTGTAGTAAAGAAACTACAATATTAAAATCAACACATGTAGACTTCAGATATGGATATGTAGAAGGTGCAGGACAATTATGTAGAGAATGCTATTTGGGTGAAGATAGAAATTTAATCACCATCAATAGTAGAACAATATTAGATACACCTAACGATGCCGAATTAGGGGCAAAAGTTAGACAAGTGTATTGGGATAGTAAACACAATTAATAAACAAAACCAAGAATTATGGCAAGTAAAAAAGAAGAAATTTTTGAAACAATCAAAGCATTGTTCGTAAAATTTGAAGAAGAACACAACAAGACAACAAAAGTATCTCAAAAGAATGCAAGAACTGCAATCGGTGACCTAAAAAAGTTAGTTACAGATTATAGACAAGCTTCAGTAGAAGAAACTAAGAGTTCAAACTAATTAAAACCCTCACCTAATAAGTGGGGGTTTTCTTTTTATATAGTATATTTATACTTAGGTATACCTTTAATGATGGTTATTTATTTTTTAACTAAACAAGCATTAAAGCAATGGAAAATTTACAATTTTTGATTCACTGGCACTTTTTATTAGGTGTAGTGGTAGGTACATTTGTAGGACCGTATCTAAAGAAATTTGTTTCAAAGTTTATCAAACTATAAGCGTATAAACTAAAGACCCTCACTAAATAGTGGGGGTTTTTTATGAACGGAGAATATCAATATGTGAGTGGTAAACATTTTATAACACTAAATGTTATTTATATAAAACAAACCAATATGAAAAAAGTATTATTCGCAGCCTTACTGATGATTACATCTATTGCTGCATTTTCACAAAAAGCTTCTAAAGCTCCATTTAGACACGAAGGTAAAGTTGAAATGAGAGGAAACTCCCAGCACAGACCTCAATTTGCAAATCATCAATTTCCATTTCATCCAAGTCCATTGAGTGTAACGATTAAGGGAGATAAGGTTATTGTAATTTTCAAAAAAGAAGATTACAATAAATTAAGACCAATCGTTATTAATAGAGATAGAGTAATGTATAGAGAAAAACCTCATGGTAAATTTCGTAAAATGTTTGATGAAAAGTTTGATAATTAAAAATAAATTAAAGGGAGATGTTTTTACATTCTCCCTTTTTATATTTATATATATTTATATGTATGAAAAAACTATTTACACTAATTATTTTTACATTAATTTTAATAGGTTCTAACGCACAAAATATAGTGATTCTAAAACATACAAACTATACTACACATTTTAGTAAGTCAAAAAAGTATCCTGTAATGGTGGAATGGTGGGAAACTAAAGCAAAAGTTAGTTGTCCAAATCCATTACCAAGAAGAGATGCATTCCAACCAGACCCACAAGCAATTGTCGAAACTGATATTAAAGCAGATTATGTAGGTAGTGGCTATGATAGAGGACATATGAGTCCTGCAGCATCTAACCAATGTCAAACGGCAGATGTTCAAATCCAATCTTTCTATATGAGTAATATGGCAGCACAAACACATAGATTAAATGCGGGAGACTGGAAATCATTAGAAGTTTTGACGAGAGAATGGGCAAGTAAATATGATTCAGTTCGTATATGGGCAGGTAATGTAGGTGAAATTAAAAGAATAGGTAGAGTTGCAGTACCTAAACAATGTTGGAAAGTGGTATATATTAAAAAAACAAAAGAATGGATGGCATTTATATTTGAGAATGACCAATCAAATCCAGATGGTATAAATAATAACAAAGTATTAGTTAAGGATATTATAAAATTAACAGGTTTAAAATTCCAATAATATGGATAACAATGAAGGTTTCTTTCCCAATTTAGATAATACATATAAAAAAGTAGATAATTCATCTAGGGGAACATTAAAACGAGGATTAGGTAGTAAACAATTATTAGCAGCCGACATTACGGAAGCACAAGGTAGGTCTCGTTCAGCAAAAGATACGGCAAGAACAATGGGAGTATCATACAACACATATAAGAAATATGCAAAGATGTATGGTATATTTGAAATTGATTATAATCCATTGAATGTTCCTATTGAACGCAGATTAAAACTGACGGTCGGCAAATACCCTTTAAGTGAGATTCTACAAGGTATGCATCCAAACTATCCTATCTATAAGCTAAAGAGAAGATTGATTAAAAATGATGTGTTTCCTGAACAATGTAGCTGTTGTGGGTTTGAGGAAGTAAGAGTAACGGATGGTAAAGCACCTTTGTTATTAGATTTCTTTGATGGTAATTGGCAAAATCATAAATTAGATAACCTAAGATTCCTATGTTACAATTGTTTCTTTCTATTAATAGGTAAGAGAAAGATACCAAAGGATGGTCAATATGTAGAGCAAGGTATTGTGGGTGATGAGGATGAAATTGATGATAATGAAATTGAAATAGAAGATGAAGAAATATAATTATTTGTATGTTAATGGTTCATCGTTTACCGCGGGTGGTGGTTTAGAGCCCAAAAAAGATGATTTACGCAGTTATTATAAAACACATTATAATTTAGAATGGAAATCTGAAAGAGATATAGCATGGCCAAAATTATTAGCAGATAAACTAGGAGTAACACTAATAGATGAAAGTAAATGTGGTGGTGGACCAGAGAGAGTAGTTAGAATGGTGTATGATTTTTTATTTAAATCTGGTGGTAAAGCACACGATACCTTATTTATTTTAGAAATACCGAGTGCATATAATAGAATAGATGTTTATTCAAATCATTTTAATAAATATTTAATATGTAATCCAAATTATAATATAAGTGGTAAAAAAACTATACTTGAAGATATGGCAATAACACAGGGTCATCATGAATATGAAGATTATGATGAAGTGAAATTACATATATACGATTCAATGGTAGATTATTTAACTAAATTTCATAACATAGATGAATATTCAAACAAAATATCAACCGATGTAATTGGATTATATTCATTACTTAGAAACAAAAACTTATTATTTTATCTTACACATAGTGGATTTGATGCTAAACTAGGTCATTTTTATCAGGATGTATTTGAAAAGCATTTTTTTCCATTTAAACAAAATGATTTTTTCAATTGGGCAGACCATAACAAAAAAACTATATTTGATGAAACAAATGGTGTCATAGATGATAAGCATCCAGGATATTTTGCACATAAAGAGTGGGCAGATATACTATATAATTTTCTAACAAAAGATTTGGAAGATTCAAAAAATTAACCTATCTTTAATTTATAAACAAAATAAAAATAAAAGTTATGGCAAAGTATTATGAAGTTCAAGTAACAATGCACCACGAAGTAGATAATGGAAAAGGTGTATCTAAAATTAAGAAAACAAAAGAAAACTATTTAGTAGATGCAATGAGTGTAACTGAGGCAGAATCTAGAGTAGTTAAATTATTTGTAGATTCAGCAATTAATGTTGATTATGAAGTAACCGGTGCAAAAGAAAGTAAAATTATTGAAGTAGTAAACGCTGAGTAATTATGGCAACTGAAACAAACCCAATAGTAGTTCTTAAAAGAATTGCACCTGGAGATAGATGGGTATTTGCAGATAGGAAAACAACAATTTATCCATCACTTACCGATGCATTAGAAGCGTATTATCAAGTTAATGGTGATACACAATATTTTATAGATGCAAGAGATGGTACAGTTAGTGTGTTTGAAGTTAAAGAATATGATGAACCTATAAAAACATTCTCATTATACGGAGAAGATTAATATGAAAACATTATTTGTAGATTTTGATGGTACAACGTTTGAGCATGCAACTGAAAACATACTACCTGGAACAAAGGAAAAGTTTGATGAGTGGAATGAAAAAGGTTATACTATTATTATTACTACTGCAAGACCTTCAACGGCTAAAGAACAAACACTTAGAGCATTAGATGTGAATGGTTTACACTATCACACTATTATATTCGATTTACCTAATGGTGATCGAGTTGTATTAAATGACCTTAAAGAAGGTAGTGAACGAGCATTTGCTTATAATGTAGAACGAAATGGTGGCATCGGTCACTTAGAATTATGATAAAAGTTTGGGTAAATGGAACATTTGATATTGTTCATTTAGGACATATTCAACTGCTAAAGAAAGCAGCGGACATAGGTGATTTCCTAATCGTAGGACTTGATGGTGATAAACGAGTTAAAGAATTAAAAGGTGAACAAAGACCTATAAATAATTTAATAAGTAGAATTATACTATTAGAATCTATTAGATATGTAGATAGAGTTGTCGCATTTGATTCAGATGAACAATTAGAAACACTTATCAAAAATATGAGACCGGCGATTATGGTTATAGGTGAGGAATATAGAGGTAAAAAAATTATAGGAAGTGAATATGTTGGTGAAATTGTATATTTTCCTAAGATGGAAGGATTCAGTTCTACTAATGTTATAAATCAATTATATAATGGCAAAGGTAACGAAGTGTTGTAAAATACCAAAAGGTTGGGGACATGAATTAATAATCTACAATGATGAAAAATATTGTGGAAAAGTATTAGTGTTCAAAGAAGGGTGTAAGTTCTCTATGCATTATCATATGTTGAAACAAGAAACTTGGTATGTAAACAAAGGTAGTTTTATTTACAAATGGATAGATACTGAACGAGGAATTACCGAAGAAACTACGTTAAAGGTAGGTGATGTAGTTACCCAATATCCAGGACAACCACATCAATTAGTAGCATTAGAAGATGGTGAAGTATTTGAAGTAAGTACCGAACATTTTGATTCAGATAGTTATAGAATATACAAAGGTGACACACTATGAGTTTTATAATTACGTCCAGTTGTATTAGCTGTATCGATGCTAGCTGTTTAAAAGTTTGCCCGATGGATTGTATACATGGACCGATAAACCCCAAAGGAATGGGGTTAGAATCGATTGGAATGAGTGATGATGATAAGAAAGGTAAACAATTGTATATAGACCCTACGGAATGTATCAATTGTAGTGCTTGTTTACCGGAATGTCCCGTTGATGCCATTGTTTCTACCGAAGAAATAGCTATACAAATGGGTGAGCGTCAATCAGTTATCGATAATTACGCATTTTTTGGGTTAAAATATTTGGAAAATCATTAAACTTTTCGTATCTTTAAGATATATTTATAATTAAACAAAACAAAAATTATGGGATTATTTACATTCATTAAAAGTTTGTTCGCAAAAGCAACACAACTTGAAACACAGGTAGAATCATTTGTATCAGATGTAGCTAAAGTAGCACCAGATACCGCAACTAATTTAAGAAGCGATTTGAACAAAGTTAAAAACGTTAAAAAAGTAGCTGAAGCTAAAGTAGCTGAAGTTGAGGCTAAAGTTAAAAAAGCAACGGCTAAAGCACCTACAACAAGTGCAAACAAGAAAACCACCAAATAATTTGGTAGTTTCAAAAAGATTAAGTATCTTAGACATATAAACATTAAATAACAAAAACAAAACAAATGAAAAAAGTGTTAGCAATTGTTGCTATCGCAGCTTTAACAGCATGTGGTGGAGCAACAACAACAGAAGTGAAAACGGATTCAACGTCAGTTCAAACCGATTCAACAGAAGTAGTAACAGATTCTACTAAAGTAGATTCTACAATTACTAAGTAATTTATATGAAGGGGATAAGAAATTATCCCCTTTTTTATTTAAGGGGGTATTTATAATGATTAAATGGAAACGAGAAATGCAAGAGAGTTACAATTTATACTTAGATGATATAAGAGAACCTAATGCATCGTTTAAAAAGACCGGTGATATAAGATATAAAGAATTACAATGGAGAGTAGTTAAAACTTTTAATGAATTTGTAGGAACAATTGCATTAAATGGCATTCCTAATATTGTATCATTCGACCACGATTTAGGTGAGGAACATATAAACTACTATTTTGATAATGGTGGTAGAGCAAATCCACCCGACCCGTTAAATGCACACTTTACTGAAAAAACAGGATATGATTGTGCAAAATGGTTAATTGAATATTGTAGTGAAAATGGTTTACCAATGCCTACATATTTAATACATTCAGCAAATCCTGTGGGAGCTGAAAACATTAGGGCAATACTACAAAGGTACAACGAATTACACCAATTTACATAACTAATTGATTATCAATGACTTAGTGATATATAACTTAAATTATATATGTAACTCATTGGTTGTCAGTACCTTATAAAATACTTTCCAAAATATTAGGCGGTTTCAGATATTTGTCGTATCTTTATGTTTCAACAAACAATAATAATTATGGGTAAGTTATTAATGATTAAATGTGTTCATTGTAAAAACGATATGCCTTTATTAAGACTTGAAAAATATGGTTATCGTAAATGTGTTAATTGCAGTACCGAAGAAAAAGTAGGTGGAGTTGCAATAGCAAATCATAAGACGGGTAATGAAATACAAATTATGCCTGCTGCAGATGCTGCACGATTATATAGATTATCACAAAGACAAGGATATGGGGTATGTAAAGGTATGAAAAGCAATTAAAGATTTTTTTAATAAACGTGGAGCCACCACATAAAAAACTGGAAAACACAAAATGGTTACTTTAAAATCAAAGTTCGAATTTATTACGAATCAATTGACAGAAGCTTTAACAAATGCAAACACTACAACTAGTGAGCAAAAGCGTACTTACTTTACAAGTAGAGCGTTGTATTATTCTCAAAGATTACAACAATTAGCTAGTAGAGCTAAGATTTCTGCTTAATTCGCAGATAAACTAAGATAGTTTTGGAAACATGGTAGGGGTTCGATTCCCCTACTATCTTCTAACAATATTTATTCACATATAAACTTAAAGAGTATGAGTTGGTATGACAGTTTTAAGACGGGTACTTTAGATTATTTAACTAAGGGTTCGTACACTAGTAAAAAGAAAGAGAAAAAATCAGCGAGTTCATTTTGGGCTGATGAATGGAGTTCCTATGACACACCTACTACATATTGGGGTGGTGATACTTGGAAACCAAAAGAGTACAATAAGGTAGAAAGCAGTACTGCTGACCTTATTAAATTGAATGCACATAGGAGAGCAATTGCTAACTTTGTGAACATTCTTACAAACAAAAACATTCCTGTAAAATTTTCCCGTAAAGGTGATTCTTATACTGATGGTAAATCAGTAGTATTATCAGCCGAAGTTAAACCTGAAAAGTTTGATATCGCGGTAGGTTTGGCATTGCACGAAGCATCACACATTGTTCTTACGGATTTTGAATTGATGCCTGCTTATTCTGCACCAACCGAAATGTTTACTAACTTTGCAAAAGCAGCGGGTTTAGATGTAAATGACCCTTCTTTTGATGGTACTGACCACTATCGAAACAAAGAACAATTGTTTGATGTAGTTAAATCATTGGTAAACTTTGTAGAGGATAGAAGGATTGACCAATATATCTACAATACTTGTCCGGGTTATAGAGATTATTATAGAGCATTGTATGATGAGTATTTCTATGATAAGACGATTGATAAGGGATTGATAAGTGATGAATATACGGATGAAACATTACAATCATATATGTTCCGTATTATCAATATCACAAATCAAAATACTGACCTTAACAAATTGAAAGGTTTGAAAGAAATATACGAAACATTAGACCTTAAGAATATTAGTAGATTAAAAAATACAACCGATTCATTAAAGGTAGCAGAATCTATTACTAATACTATTTTACAACATATATTAGTTGACCTAAATAAAGATGGTAAAGGTAAAGGCAATGGTGACCCTGCAGATGTAAACGAAGCAGGTGATGAAACTGGAGCAGAGGCAGGTGATAAACAAAACGACGAAATGGGTGGTAGCGGTGGTGATGCACCTGTGATGGGTGAGAAAGGTGACTCTACGAGTGGTGCTTCACAAACTGGTAATGGTAAAGATTTAATGAGTGATACCGCTAAGAAACAATTGGATAAACAAATCCAAAAGCAAAAGGAATTCGTTAATAACAATATCAAAAAGAAAGGATTAACTAGGAAAGAAGATGAAACCTTAGACCAAATGGCTGAGAGTGGAACTGAAATGCAATCCGTAGGTGATACTAAATTAGAGAATGGTGGGTATATTCAACCGGTTCAATGTATTGTATCTAAGAAAATGACCGAAGGATTGATGCAAGATAGTTCGTTCCCTTTTGCTAGTTATTGGAATGATAAGTGGAATAACTGGAATGCCGATACATTACAAAGAGGTATCGTAATGGGTACTATCTTAGGTAAACGTATTGCAGTTCGTAGTGAGGAAAGAGAAACAATCAATCCTCGCCAAAAGAATGGTAGAATTGATAAGAGAATGGTAGCGGCATTAGGATATGATTATGTAAATGTATTCAGTACAAAAGAAATAGATAGATTTAAGAAAGTAATGTTGCACGTTACTATTGATGGTAGTGGTTCAATGAGTGGTAGTGTATGGGATGATACATTAGCAGTAACAATTGCTATTTGTAAAGCAGCATCAATGGTAAGTAACTTAAATGTGCAAGTTTCTATTAGAGGTACGTGGGGTGATAAACCTTACATATGTATCGCGTATGATAGTAGGTTCGATAAGTTTGAGAAAGTTAAACGATTGTTTCCTGCATTGCATGCTAATGGTACAACACCTGAGGGATTATGTTATCAAGCGATACTTAAACATTTTGTAGAGAGCAACAAAGATATGGATTCTTATTTCTTAAACATATGTGATGGTGAGCCAACATTCTCAAATCAACAATGTTCTTATAGTGGTAGAAACGCTTTGTTACACACTAAGAAAATGGTAGGACAAATCAAAGATATGGGTATACAAGTTATGAGTTACTTTGTTGGTGGTAGTTCATATAGTAGCTCATCTGACCACTTTAAAACAATGTACGGAAGTGACAGCCGTTTTATTGATGTTAAACAAATCGTTCCAATCATTAAAACAATGAATGAGCTTTTTATGAAAAAAGCGTAAAAACACACTAAAACTTAACTAATTGATTATCAATATGTTATACATTACCCTAAATGGATGTGTATAACTTGTTGATATTCAATGAGTTAAAAGTAGTTTTGGTAGTGTGGGCAGAATTTCGTATCTTTATGATATATCAAACAATAATTAAACAATAAACATTAAAAATTCAGTTATGAGTAAAAAAGCAACACAAGAGTATGGTTACACAAATGAAGTGTACAAAGTAGAAAATCTTAAATCCCGTTTTAACTTAGTTAATACTGCGGGTGATGTATTAAGTAGTACGGATTCTACAATAGTAGGTAGTTCTTTACGAAAAAAAGCATCAGCACAAAATAAAGCAATTCGTGCGCATGTAAACAAAAACGGAGCTAAAAGCTATCGTATGGTAGAAATGCAAGAATATACGGAAATGTTGGTTAAGCCGATGAATACCGATATCGCTGAAACTATCGTAGAAAATCCAACGGAGCATAAAGATGTTATTGACTTCATTCATAAAGAGGGTATGGCGTTAAAACCTGCTAACTTAATTATGAATGAGTTGAAATGGAAATATTTATTACGTTCAGCAGTTCGAGCGCGAAATATTATGATGACAGGACCTGCTGGTAGTGGTAAGACAATGGCAGCTAAAGCATTAGTTGCAGCATTGAAACGACCTTTCCATTACTTTAACTTAGGTGCAACGCAAGACCCGAGAGCGGCATTAATTGGTAACACACACTTTAACAAAGCAAGTGGTACTTATTTTAGTGAGAGTGCATTCGTTAAAGCTATTAAGACACCTTATGCAGTTGTGTTATTAGATGAATTAAGTAGAGCTCATCCAGAAGCCGCTAATATCCTAATGACGGTGTTAGACCAAACACAAAGATACTTACGATTAGACGAGCAAGAAAATTCACCAATTGTTAAAGTGGCAGAAGGTGTTACCTTTATTGCAACTGCTAACATTGGTTCGGAATATACTGCAACGCGTGTAATGGATAGAGCACTCATCGATAGATTTGTAACAATCGAGGTAGATGTATTGAATGCTGAGCAGGAATATGAATTGTTAAAGATGTTATATCCTGATACAAATGATTACAATTTGAAATCAGTAGCAGAGATTGCCGCACACACTAGAGACCAAATCAAAGGTGAGGCGGGTAAATTGACAACTGCTGTATCAACTCGTATTTCAGTAGAGATGGCAGGTTTGTTGTATGATGGTTTCAGTTTGTTAGAAGCAGCTGAGGTAGCAATCTTCCCGTTCTATTCACAAGATGGTGGAATGGATAGTGAGCGTACTTATATTAAGCAACTTATACAAAAATTCGTAGTTGATGAGAATGAAGGTGAAAAGTTATTCAACGAAGTAAAAGACGAAAATTTAGAGAATGACGATACTACTATTGTTTGGTAATATGTTATGAGGGTATAGTTTTATACATACTCATAACGACTATACCTAAATAACTAAGGAGGGACAAATTGTCCCTCCTTTATTTTTTAACATCAATAAATAAAACATAAACAAAAAAAGGGTAGTGACCTACACTAATAAATTATGAATAAGACATTAAAAGAATTACAAAACGAATTTGATGTAGATGGAATTTACCCATCCGATGCTGAATTACATTTTGCACTATTAAAGGCAAGTGGACCGGAACACACTATATCAGATATATTTGCAGCGGCAATGCAGTGGGAATTGGATATGATTCGTAAGGCAATGGGCGATAGTAAACATCCATATTTTCATATGGTTAGCTGCGATAATCAACCACATCAGATGCCAACGATATGGGCCGAAGACGTAATACAGGACATAGCATTCATGAATTTGAACAAATAAACAACAAACAAAATGGCATTAACAAAAAACGTAAGAGCTTTCATTAATCATGTGAAAGGACATTGCAAAGAAGTAGGTATTAAATACCAAATAAGACCTGTAAAATATTTAGTATTGAGTGGTAATATAAGATGTAGTGGTTACTTTTGTGAGGAAACTATGAGATTAGTAGTAGCGGGTAAAAGTAAAGATTGGTTAGGTATATTAACACATGAATATGCACACTTGACACAATGGCAAGATAAGAGTACTAACATATGGAATACGGGTTCGACCGGAGTGACCCATTTAGACGATTGGTTGGGTGGTAAGAAAATTAGAAGTATTAAGAAAGCAATAGAGTGGAGTAGAGATTTAGAATTGGATAATGAAAAACGTACGGTTAAGTTAATTAAGAAGTGGAAACTACCAATTGACCTTAACGATTATATCAAAAAGGCCAACGCATATATTCAGTTTTATAATTGGCTGAGATACTCAAAAAAATGGAGTTCACCAGGTAAAGCACCTTATGGTAACAAAGCTATCTATGAAGCAATGCCTCCTAATTTCAGAATGAACTATAACAAAATGAGTGATAAGTATTTAAAATTATACAAAGAACAAAACATATAATTTGGTAAATCCAATTATATTTCGTATATTTAATAAACACTAAAATTTAAACTTATGGCAAAGAAAAAAACAACAACTACAAAGAATACCAAAAAGAAAAAGGTGTATGATATAGTTGAGTATAGAGGCGACTCGTGTTATGATAAAGAATATACATGGTATAGCTTTTTTAATGAGTTTAGTGCAAATAACAAAACTGATATTGATGAGAATTTCCAATCTCCTCCAAGATGGATTGAACAAACAAAGTATCGTTATTTGAAATCTGCATCAAAACAATTTACAAGAGGTTCATCTATTGTTGTATATGATGTGGAGGCGGGATTATCTTATTGCAAACGTAATTATTTACAAACCGATGTTGAACATTTGGAAAACTGGATTAGTAGAGAAGTTAAGTATCTTGTTATTGATGGTAATAATAAACGATGGACGATAATTGGATATATTGGTGATAATTTGAAACTAAATTTCAATTTGAAATATACAGGACAAACATATGAAGTTAGAAACAAAACATTTTCTGAATTAAAAAATGACCCTAGTTTATATCAAGTATCTGCTTGGTTATCTAATTTACCTATTAAAGTTATAGTATATACCAATATTTCATTAACTGAATGTGGTGAAATGTTTGTTGAAATTAATAAAGGTGGAGTTAAATTGAACGCACAAGAAGAACGAAATTCATCATATTCGTACACTGCTGTTCAAATAAGAAATCTTAAAGATAAATTTATTAAGAAAATTAATGCAAGATTTACACCTGCAAAATATATAGAAATGACAACTCGTAGGGGATTAGACGAGCAAGTTGCAAAGTGCTATTTAGCTGGGTTTTCTGAATTAACAAAGTTTGGTGGTAAACCATTAAACAATATGTATGAAAAAGATTTATTAGCACAAGATAAAGGAAAATATGAATTATATTCAAAGTTAATTGAAGATGCAATTTCAATATTCATTCTTACTGACTTTAAAAATTCACCAGGAGAGATACTACATATTTTTAATTTATTGTATACATTAAATAAATCTGGATATACATTGAATTATCAATATAAGAATTTATATAAAGATTTGGCTAGATGGTATAGTGAACATTCGATTAATAATACTGCAACATTAGTTGGTAGACATATGAATCAAGATGCTAGTTTAGGTTGGCTAAAAACATTAGCATCTAAACCAACTATTCAAATGATTAACTCGTTTAACTATGATATGTTTTTAGATAGTGATTCATGCAGTAATTTATATAAAGCAGAAAACAATGCAAAGAGAATTGCGTCTAGATATCAACGATACCAATGTTGGAAAAAACAACAAAAGGAAGAAATAAATGTAGTGACGGGGCAAATGGAACTTATTTCAAGATGTCCAGAAACAAATAAAATTATTCCATATCATGAAATACACGATTCTTCAAAATGGCAAGCACATCATGAAACTAGATTTGCAGATGGCGGAAATGATTATGTTTTAATTGATGCAATTAAACACTTAGAAATAACAATTAATCAAAATAAAACTGCCAGAGAATTTGGTACATTAAACGTAGAACAAAATGAAATGGCAGAATTTTAATCTTACAGACGAAGAATTGAAACTATTAAGCGAGGACGAGTTCCTCGCTTATTTAGATTCTAAAGCCGACCATCTTAAAAAAAATATAGTACCGCTATCTCCGTACAAAGTAAAACGATTTGCACACATTTCTACTGCAATATCAAATAGTGATAAGGGAACGGATGAAGTGTTTAAGGATGGGTTGTATGATAGTTTAAAACCGATTATAAAACAAAACGAAAGTGCATCTATGGATATACTTATTAAAAAGAGAGGACTAAAAGATGGGATTTAATCATTGCCAAATATCTAATCTTAATTCAGTAATGTGGGAATTGGACACATTCGGAATAGAAAAGTTTGTACATACTTACACAAAAGTTTATGATGCATATAGTGGTGATAGTGACGGAATACAATTTATAGAAAAAACATTAAAAGAATATTATGAGCAAACAACAACTACCAACAAACACACCGATTAATGAAAGTGGTGATGAAGATTATTTATATGAACAATTTGAATCACAATCAGTATTAACCGAGCAATATTGGGAAGCTAAGGCAGAGGAAACAATGGATAGGATAAATGCATACTATGATACAAGATTTTGCACCGCCGATGTTGAAGCCGCGGTAGCAGAAGTTACAAGGGATGAGAGAGTAATATCAGAAGTTACTCATAAATTAAATGAGATATACTTACGAAGACAAGTTATGAATATTCAATTAAATGGTTAGTTATGTGTGCATACAACAAATTCAGATGGTGGGCAACGGGTAAAAGAAAGAAACCACTTTCAGATAGAGCACCTTTGTTTGATAAGATACAAAATGGTGATTATGATTATAGTTATTTATTTGCAGAAGCTGATGAAATGAAAGCAACCACACAACAAGTATACCAACAAACATATGATAACTATGGTGGGACCGATGAAAAGAATCGTATAGAAGCAGCATTAGAAGCAAGTAGAATGAAACGATTAAAAGCATTGAAGTTAGAATTAGAAGCACATAAAGACGAACAAAAGATACTTTATAAATTAGAACATGATTTAAAAGATGTATTTGGTTTGGATATTTTTGATAAAGCCGTTGAAAATTGTGGTGGCGATTTACTGAGTTTATATAGTTACTATAAAAGTTATGCAAGAAGTTAATATTAAATTTTATAAATATAGATTACGTGATGGGTATGAATATTACAATACTATTGATTCAAAACAAAAATTGATAAATAGTAGAAATATAAAAAGTTATATCTATAATATTGAATCAAATTTTAATTTAAAATATGTTGAATCAGATGAGATTGTTTTTATATTTTTTTCCCATTCTTTTTTAGATGTAGTAAGAACTATATTAGTAGACCCAATTACACAATCGATACGTGAAAATTTAAAAAAAGGTATTACAAAAAAAGTAGTATTATTTTGTGAGGATATGGATTGGTATTCCGATGAATCGGGTACAACTGAAATTATTAAAACATTGAATACATATTTTGGTAATGACATAGATAAGTTGTATATTACATTAACTAATATTAATTGGAAATTTGATTGGGGTAATTTAAATGTAATATATAATTTAGGATGTTTTCCATTTGTATTTGGATTAAATTATATAGAAGCCTATAAACATGATTTAAGTAAATTAGATAGAACTAAATCTTTATTTACAAATCAAAATGAACCGAGAGCAGTTAGATTATATTTTTATAAATTTCTTATAGATAATAATTTATTAGACAAGTTTGAATATAGTTTTTTCTTTAAACATTCTGATAAAAAAATGTTAACGTGGGAAAACTTAGAAGGTGGAAATGATACATTAGATAAAATTGAAAACTTTAATTTTCCAGTTAAAGCATTTGACAATGAAACCAATGATGATTACTATAAAAAAATAAAGATAATAAACTTTGAAAAAACAAGTAATAGTTATATTGATGTTAATATAGAAACTGCATTATTCAATAAAGATTTTTTTGGATTTAGTGAAAAGACATTTAAATCTATTATTTGTAAGAAACCATTTATAATATTTGGTTCGTTACATACATATAAAGGATTGAATGAATTAGGGTTCAAAACATTTCCTACTTTAATAAATGAAGAAAAATTAGATAGTGGATTTAATGATTGGGAATTTAAAGAAAGATTACAATTCTTTTTCGATGAAGTAAAACGAATTGCGGAAATGGATATAGAAGTAGTTAAACAATATTACATTGATAGTTTAGAAATATGTGAATTTAATTATGCACATTTACTTAACTTAATACATAACGATTATAATACATTTAAAAAATTGATAACAATATGAGTGAAAGAAAATATCTCCCAACATTAGCGGAGTTAATTGATAGATTGAGTATAGCGCAATTAAAAGAAGTAAAGATACCTGAACACAAAGCAGAATACGCACAAGAAATTGCGGATATCGTACATGATATTCAATTATGTTTAGATAGTAGTGACAAACAAATTAGTGGTGAAACGATTAGAGCAATTGTAGTCCTTTCACAGATTAACGCACATATTTGGCAAAATGAATCGAACTATCGCAAAGGAATTAAAGAGGGAAACAATTTAGAATTAACACATGGTATCAATGGTATTAGAAATGTAGCAAAGAATAAGATTCAAGAAGTTGTTGGTGGTAGAATGGATTATAAAATAGATTGTTTAGCAGCAGAGTTTAAAGATTGGGAAATCAGTTGGTAATATGAAATATACAATAGAGGAGTTTAATCCAAAAAACAATAAGACAGTGTGTGGTGCAAGTTGGTGCCATCTACATTTGTTTGCAGATAACAAAGCGTATCCGTGTTGTATGAATGTAACTACACCAATGGGCGATTATGGTGAGAATACATTAAAAGAGATTTGGAACAATGATACAATGACTCAATTTAGAGTTGATACTTTAAATGGTATTCCACAAAAAGGATGTGAACCATGTTATGAAGCAGAACAAAGTGGGCAATATTCATATAGAGAATCATTTTGGGATAAAATAAAAAACAATCCTGAGATATTAGAATCCACAAATGAAGATGGTTCGTTGGATGAAATGAATTTATTATATTGGGATTTCAGATTCAGTAATGTATGTGATTTAAAATGTAGAACATGTGACCCTGCCCATAGTTCAACTTGGGGTGAAGAAATGGCAAGAGTAAATCCGGATGGAATGAAAGGATTACCAATTCTAAGACAGGGAACAAGTGCTAAGATATTAGCAGAATTAGAAGATGATGGTCAATATGAAAAAGCAAATGAAGTTTATTTTGCGGGTGGTGAACCATTGGTTGCAAAAGAACATTATATTTTATTAGAAAAACTAGATAAACACAAACGAAACGATATAAAGTTATGGTATAATACAAACTTTATGAATTTATATTTTAAGAAATCACCGGTATGGAAATGGTGGAATAAGTTTAGTGATATCAGATTACAAGTTTCTATTGATGGTATAGGTGATAGAGGTTCATACATACGAAAAGGATTTGATAGTAATAAATTTGAAGCAAACTTAAAAGAAGTTAGAGAAAATGCACCACATGTTAAAATGGCAGCATCGGTAACTATTAGTTTATTAAATTCATTTCATTTATTTGATTTGTTTAAAGAACTTATATTCAAATACAAAATAGAGCCGGATTTAATTAATATAAACTTTGTATTTTGGCCTCAATATTATTGTATACAAAACTTACCAACTGCACTAAAAGATAAGTGGTTAATAAAATATGAGCAGGAAATGCTAACATATACCGAAGATGCAAAAAAGTATGGTAATATTATTACAATATTTGAACAAATTAAAAGTTTTATTTTTCAAAAAGAAACATCGTTTAATGAGTTAAAAAACTTTATGCAATATACTAAGTTTTATGATGCGGTTAGAAATGAAGAAATTTATAATGTTTTTCCTGAATTAAATACTATTATATTTGAAGTAGAAAAATTGGAATATCTTGAAGAATTTAAAAATGCAAAAGCTAAAGCAGATGCAGAACTTATTAGAATTACAACAAATTTAGATGTTTCAAATAGTGAATTGACTGAAATGATAGCAACAAATGAACAATTAATATCTGATTTAAAAGTTAAAAACTTAGAACTAGAAAATCTTACAAAAGAAAAATCTGAGTTAATTGGTGAATTAACATTTCACGTTGAAGAACTAAAATCAATTAAGAGAACTAGATTAATATAATCCTTAAATTTTAAAAATGAAAAAGTTACATATAATAAGTGTACTCATTATATTACTATATGGGTGCAAAAAAGAAATTGTGTCTACAATAGTAAGTGACACTACTATCAAACAAACAACACTTATAAAACAATTTATAAGTCCAGATGCTTGGAAAAATAATGTACAGGTAAATGATTGGTCAAAACAAAATGGTGATAAGGTAATTTGGTTTGATATGGATTTAGATGGACAGCCTGATAAATTAGATTTTGTTACGAATAATGGTAATTCATTTTTCTTAAAAATATTTAAGTATAGTGGAAACAATTATGTATCAACAATTGATGTAACCTCTATTGTTAGAAATAATGCTTTACAAAAGTTCATTACCGATTCAATGTATGTAGGTAACATCCCATCATTTGGTTCTGGTAATATCGCAATTACTGATTATAATAATGATTCTATACCTGATATTATTTTTAGTATAATGAAGCAAGAGGATAAAGTACATTTATAT
>Ga0208133_1000325_pt1 | contig 19174 bp, 26 predicted proteins | sample ColrivemetaGS535_FD_187595 | JGI IMG/M metagenome (GOLD analysis project Ga0208133, IMG submission 187595) | Estuarine microbial communities from the Columbia River estuary, USA - metaG S.535 (SPAdes) (version 2) | ecosystem: Environmental > Aquatic > Marine > Intertidal zone > Estuary | place... | reverse complement strand
TTTTTAGATGGTAGGGCGACAAACATGGCAGACACTCAGAAAGCACGTGAACACACATTGGAAGTTGCATGGCGGAACTACGTCATCCACAAAGTCCTTTCTTTGGAGATTGGAAGTGACACAACAGAAGAGGAATTCAAAACCATCAAATCGGAGGAGGACATACTTTGGAGTCGTACTGAAAAGAACGATTCTGAACGCTCAAACTACGAAGCGTTTTCTTGGTACATCCGAAACGAGTCACAAAATCCGAACAGCTATGTATACAAACGTGTGATTGCTCAAGTGAAGGCAGCAGCAATTGAGGAGAACATTCCACGAGAAGAGGTGATTGACCTTCTTGGCAAACGCGCAGGGGCTCCGTGGATTTAGGATAAAAAACAAAAGAAAAAAAGGGGGATTTTTTTGTTTAAAAATGGATTTAAATTTCATTATTATTTTTCATTTAAGATGGAGAAGAAACAATCAATCTACAAACTTATTAATAAAACAATTAAAGAAGTTGAAGATTCAGGATATAATGAAAAATCTGTAGAATGGTATAGAGATCACTATACTATTCTAAAGAGATATAGATTAGTATTTTATAATTTCAATAATATTGATATAGAAATTACAAATATTGAATTTAGAAAAACAGCATCTTTATTGGAAAATTTAATAAAAAGATTAATGAATGATTTTGAAAAGCATGGATGGTTTGGTTTATATGATTATATTAAACTAAATCGTTCATTATTATTTCTTACTGATTATTCATTACAATTTTATAAAGAGCACGAACTTTCATATTTATTAAAAAACTTAAAAGTTTGTTAATCATAAAAAACGGATTCTTTGATTCTAAATTTAGTTTTAGACTACTGCGGGGTAGCATAGAGGTTAATGCGTTCGGCTCATATAATCAAAGTGACCGGAAGACCGATGGTTCGATCCCATCCCCCGCAAATTTTTTGTTTAAAATGGATTAAGTTTTCATTTTTAATTTATATTTTATAGCATGGAAGTAGAACACAGAAGAATATTATGTTTATTTCTAATGATACCTCTAATTTTGCTGTTTATAATATTTATACCATCAATACTTCTATTTTATCTTCTGATGAAAATACAAGACATTTATTAATCTGAAAAACGGATTTATTTGTTATATATCTTTTTGTATTAGGCGCAACAGATGAACATGATTGAGAAGTTTAATAACGAGCAAAAAATGAACCTTCTTGATCAGATGGATAATGTTCGCAATGATGCAATCAAGGCAGGGATTTCTCCTGACAGTTTACCTCCACCTATGGAGATTGTGATTTTGCGCATGTTTGCAATAGCATTTCTCTTCAACTTTCTATATTACATTGTCTCGCAAACGATGATAAATTTCATGAAAAAGAATACGGAAGAGACTTTGCCTTTGAGCAAACCAACTACACTCAAACGTCTGATGACTGTGAGGGAGGAGAATGAAGAGGATGAAAGTCCTTACGCTAATCCTCCTCCTTTGAAGAGGACACGATTTGAGAAAGAAGAAGATGAGAACATTGGTAAATCTTTTGAGTCTTGGGCTCCACTACTTCATGTAACTCTTCAATTGGAGGAGAAAGAGCGTTCTACGAATACACCTCCTCCTCAATACAGGATTCGTATTCCGCTGCTTCCTCCATCTCCTCCTGATTCTGATTCGGAGTAAAATGGAATTTAAATTCCATTAAAAAGAGAAAGAAAATGTACTACACTGTACTAGCATTAAGTACAATTGTTCTATTTGGAACGGCATACTTTGTTGATGAGATATGTTATAAACATTGTAGAGTAAGAAGAGCATACTATGAAAGGTATGGACAGCCTATTTTACATAAAAAGGATAAATAAAGGCAACAATAATAATTAACAAAACAAAGAAGTCAAATACCGCAACTATTTTTTTGTATTTTATAGGTAGTGTATTTGTTCCTGGAGGAACACCGCCATAAGGTTTTGCCCATCCAATTAAACCACCTAAAAGTGTAGGACCTAGTTTATCATTACAATCATAAAGAACATCATACCAAGCCATCATAACATATGCAGCCATAGCAAGAAAAAAAGAAGCAATCCATTTATGTTGAATAAATTTAGGTTTAGGTAACCAAAAAACTCCTACAACAAATGCAGAAAATACTATACATTTAAAATTTAAATATAAAGGAGTTCCAAATAATCCACTACCCATATTTACTTTAATGAATTAAAGTTTGTTATGAACTTTTTCACTTGTAATTTTTGGATTATTTTTCTTTAGAGATTGTTCTGCATTAGCTCTAAAGTTAAATACGCATGAATGTGTATCAGGAAATCTACAATCTAAACAGAATTCACGTTCACAAGGACATCTAATAAGAATATGTTTTCTTTTATTACATTGAATACATCTCTTATGAAGTGAGCCATTTATTTTTGAGGGATTTGAGATATTTTTCATCTTCTATTTTAATTTCAGAGAAGAGAGATTTAAGTTCGTTTTTTAAATCGATAATTTTATCTTCTATTTTTTCAATTTCTTTTTCTCTTTTTTCACGATTACGTAGACTACAATATTCAGATTTTAATTTTTGTAATTCTGTTTGTTTTAGAATAATTTCTTTTTGTTTTAATTCATAACTAAAATCTTTTTCATTAGAAGGACGTATAATATTATTTTCGCTTACATATTTTTGCCATAATTTTTCTTTTTGTTCATTTCTTTCTTTTTCTTCTTTAAATAAATCAAAATCAGTTAATTCTTTAAGTTTAAATTTTGTAAGAATTTTAAAATCTAAAGGTTCAATATAATATCTAACTTTTGAAGAATATTTTGAACGATTTTCATAAACATAATCATAAATGTCTTGATCTAACCAATCAAGTAAATCAAGAATATCATTATCATCTACAAACCAATTACGCATAAGAAGAATATCAACATTCTCTTTATTGAGTTCCATACTGAAAAGTAAATTACTTATAAATTGATTCCGTTTTAAAAGTAATAGAAGATGCCGAATACGACATATGAAGAATTAGAAGAAACAAGAGCACAAGAACTTCCACCTCCAAGTTTAAGTGCTTTAAAAAAATTAAGAGAAGAACAGTGCTCTACATCATCATCACGTGATTTTAAATTACAATCAAATCAAAGATTTTTAAGAAGAGTTATGAGTCCAGAATCAAATACACGAGGTGTAATTTTAGTTCATGGTACAGGTGTAGGTAAAACCTGTACAGCTATTCAAATAGCAGAAGAATATATTATACGACCTGAATTTCAAGATAAGAGAGTTTTAGTTTTAGCAAATCCATCAATTCAAGAAAATTTCAAGACACAGATATTTGATATATCAAGAGTTACTTTGGATGCAGATGGATTATTATTATCAAAACAATGTACTGGTCGTAGATATTTAGAAATGTTACAAAGATCACAATCTGAACCTTTACGTTATACAGATAAAGGTTCACAAGAAAAAGTTATGAAACAAGCATCAAAATTAATAGGAGAATTTTATGAATTTCAAGGATATACAGAATTTTCTAATAATATAGATCGTCAAAAATTAGTAGTTAAATCTACTCGTGAAATGGAAGCATGGATACATAAAACTTTTGATAATAGATTATTAATTGTTGATGAAGCACATAATTTAAGAGAATCATCAGAAGATGAATCTGTAAAATTATCAGCTATTGCATTAGAGCAGATATTGAAAACTGCTAATGGTCTTACATTAGTATTATTAACTGCAACACCTATGTATGATAGATATGATGAATTACTTTATTACTTTAATCTGTTTTTATGGAACGAAAGAAAGATGGATTTAAGAGAAAGTATAAAGCCAAGTGATATTTTTACACCTGAAGGTGAATTTAAAGAAGGTAAAGAATCAGAATTTAGAGGATGGTGTCAAGAGTATGTATCATTTGTTAAAGGAGAAAATCCATTTACATTTCCATTTAGATTACCTCCATCAGAAGATGTTCTTGCAGAAAATGATAGAGAAACTGATATATATGAAGAAGAAATTAAAACACCTTTAAAATATCTTATTCTAACTAAATCTATTGTATCATCATTACAGCAAGAAGCAATTTATCCATTAAGAGTTAAAGCAGCAACACAATCTGAATTAATATGTGTATATCCTGAAAACAAAACATTTAAAGAAACATTTAGTTCAGGTGGTGAATCATATAATTATAAAAATGAAGATGTGAAATTTCTTGCACCATCAGAAATTAAAAAATATAGTTCAAAATTTGGATTAATTATGGATATGTTAGATTTAAGTCAAGGTGTAGTATTTGTATATTCAAATATTGTAGAATCAGGAGCAAGATTATTTAGTATGTGTTTAGAAGAACATGGATATGAATCTGCTTTAGGTAATCAATTACTTGGAAATACATCAGGTGAAATTAAAAAAGGTTCTAAAGGAAAATATGTTTTGTTTACATCTGCTACATCAGATTCAGATATTAAAAAAGCAATAATAAGATTAAAAAGACGTGAAAATTCAGATGGGTCAGATATAAGAATTATTGTTGCATCACCTAAAGTATCAGAAGGTGTAGATTTTAGATTTGTTAGACAAATACATGTTTTAGATCCATGGTTTAATATGAGTAGAATTGAACAAGTTTTAGGTAGAGGTTTAAGAACATGTTCTCATTCTCTTTTAGATTTTGAAGATCAGAATTGTACTATTTATTTACATGTATGTAGATATGAAGATTCTACACAAGAAACGTTAGATGAATATATTTATAGAACTTTTGTTGAAGAAAAAGCAATAAAAATAGCAAAAGTTAAAAAGGTTGTTATGGAATCTGCTATGGATTGTGATTTACAATATCATGTTAATAATCTTCCTTCAGGGTGGAAAAACGATGTTCAAATTCCACAAACTAGATCACAAGATAATAAACCTCTTTTGTTAACTTTGAAAGAAATGACTGCACCTACATTCACAGAAGAAACTGAACCTATAAGTTGTAAATTAACTCCAAGTGAAATAGATCCTGATCATGAACGTCCTTTATCTGCTATTTTAGATGTTAAAGATGAAATTCTTGATAAATTATTAAAATTATTTATTAAAAAACCTATATGGAATAAAGATGATTTATATTCAACAGATATTCTAAAATCATATAAACCTAAAGTTTTGGACTATATAATTCAAAATGCAATAGATACAGGATTTCAATTAAAAGATAAAAATGGTAGATTAGGTCATTTACAATCACGTAAAAATATTATTTCTTTTTCAATTAATGAAGATGATACAATGTTAGAACGTTCAATAAAGAAATCATTAGGTATAGAGCAACAATTAAAAGAACCTATAGCTAAAGAACCTGAACCTAAAGATGAAGCTCAAATAAAAGAAAAATCTGAAATTAAATTAGAGCATAAATTTCCTGATTTTATTACAGAAAGATTTGCAAAGGATGTTTTGGATTGGTATATTGTTGATATGATTTTAAAACCTGAAGATAAAATAAAACATTTATTAGGATTGGATTGGTCTGAACCTCCAATTTATGCTGCACCTTTATTAGCAAGAGATGACGAAGAAGAAGTAGAATTGTATATTCTAGGATTAAATAAAGTATATGATGAAAAGCATGAATTAATTACACCTACGGGTGGATTAAAAGATTTGTATAATATATGGTTAGAAAAATCTAAAGAAAGATATATTGAAAATAAAGATTCTATTTTTGCATCAGTAAAGAATCAAGTATTAATATTTAATATTGATGAAAAAGCTTCTGAGATACAGAAAGCTGATAGATCTAAAAATATAGGTGGAAGAACATGTGGAGTATATAAAGTTGGATTATTAAATAAATTTTCTGAATGGTTAGTTGAAGATGAATTTCCACCTGAAGTTAAAACGAAAGATCATAGATGTTTATTTTTAGATTTATTAGTTAGAGAAGTTATTATTGATGAAAAAGAAGGTATATTTTGGATAACACCTGAAGAATATGAAATTCTAAATCAACCTGATAATAATGCAGATATTAGAAAGAGAATAAAAGATTAAAAATGAATTTATTAGTTACATATATTTAGAATAGTATGCGGCAAACAATTATTCAGATTCAAAAGCGAATGATGGGTGTACTTGGAAACTCTTATACGAGTCCAATCGTAGCAAACAAAGGAGCAGTAGGACATTTACTAGAAGATATATTGGAAATTCCAAGAAGTTCAGAATGTCTAGATTGTTCAGATGGAGAAGTAAAAGTTGTTCCTTTGAAACGTCTTAAAAACGGGAAAATTGTTCCAAAGGAAACAATTGCTATAACCATGATGGAAAAAGAGTTTACGGATTTTGAAGATTCGCGATGTTTCAAGAAAATGTCACGAATGTTAGTAATTCCTTATTTGCGTGATGGTAATACTATAATGTTTTATGAGCCAACACTAATTGAACTAAAAGACGAACTTCTAAAAACTATAAAAGCAGATTACGATCTAATTCGTAGCAGTGCTCTACAATCAAAAATTGGCAAGTATTTGCAAACTAGAACGAAGGGACCAGGTGGAAATATTAAAACACGTGCATTTTATCTTCGAACTTTATTTACACGCGACTTTGTGAAGTGGTAGATATATAACTTATATCTCGTAGATATACGAGTCATTTACATAGTATATCGTATACTACTACAATGAATAACGCACTTGTTGAATTTTTGTATTTAAATGCAAGAATTAGTATTGAAAATGCAAGACTTCTAAAACAACATCGTTTAGTTTTACGATGGAGTAAACAAAGAAATTCTTCATGGACTATTCAACAGAAAGTTGCAATGTTAGATACAGTTCTTAGAGGATGGAGTTGTTCGCCAATATATATTCTTAAAAGAGAAACTGATGGTGAAACAACTGAAAATCTTTTTGACGGAGCTCATAGATTAGAATCTTTACATGAATTTATGGACCAAAAAGATGGATATTGTATTAAAAGAATGACTGCTGGCTGGGAATCAAGTCCATTGAAACCATATGAAGGAAAAACTTTTTATGAGTTACCTTCACATATTCAAGACAAAATTAGACATTATAAGTTTTCTGTGAATTATATTTCTGAGGATGTTGCTAATGATCCTGAAGCTTTGTGTATATTATGGGCACGTCTAAATAATGCTGGAACTCCTCTTAATGGTTATGAATTGAAAATTCCTGTATTTGGAAATCTTCATGCTATTATTGAAGAACAAAAGTCTCTAGATAAATGGTTAAATAGTCAAATTTATACAAAAAGTGAAAGTATTCGAGGAAAATGTGAAGAAAAACTCTATCAACTATTAGCTCTTTCTGAAGATGAAAACTTGTATACTTTCAGCTCTCTTCCTGGATTATCGGATAAATGGATGAAAAGCCATGGTAAAAACACAGAAGAAATAAGCAGTTGTATTGAAGAAAATAAGAATGAGTATAAGTCTCGCCTTACAAGAATGAGAAAATTTCTCAAAGATTTAGAAGAAAGAGGAGCATTTAAAAATGGAGATTCTGAAATAGATATGTCAAATTACCATGTTCCACTTTTAATTTTTGTTGGTAGATTTGGTTTTTGGTTTAAAACAAGCAGTGAGTTTACAAGACATATAAATGAAATAATTGAAAAATTGAAAAATGATTTTTTTACTAAAACTTCAAATGAAAACATGAAACTTATGGGATGTACTTGTAGAAATAGTGGATTTCAACTTGCATTAATTAACTATATTGATGACTATATTAGGAAGATTTTGAAACAAAAAAGACGTTTTTTTACTCTTAAAGAACGTACTGCAAAGCTAAAAGAACAAGGTGGGAAATGTACAATGTGTAATACGAAAGTTAAATTAACAGAATCTGAAGCAGATCATATTATCCCATTTTCGAATGGAGGAGAAACCAATCTAAATAATTGTCAAGTTGTACATAAACATTGTCATAGAAATAAAGGACTTAATTTGTAATTAAAACTTCATTTGTACGAGATTCTGGATTTTTTGAATGAATAGCTCTACGACATGATACTATTTTTGTTTTAAATTTAGGTGATGGAAATGCCTCTTTAACTAAAGTGGCATCTGCATTACTCATTAAGAATTTTGATTTTATGCTTTTACACAAATCAAACAATTCTTGATGTTTTGAAAATCCATCTACATTATAACCAACAAATGATTTAATATTTATAGGAACATATGGTGGATCTAAATATACAAAATCATTTTCTTCAACTTGATTTAATGATTGTTCAAACCCACGATGAATGAATATAACATCTTGAATTAATTCAGATACTTGTTTAATATGTGTTTCATCTAAGATAGAGCAATTTTTATAATGACCAAATGGAACATTAAATCCACGAGGACCTTCACGATATACACCTCTAAAACATGTTTTATTCAAATAAAGAAATAATGCAGACGCTTCAATAGTTCCTTTTTGTGTTTGATTAAATCTTGAACGAAGTTGATAATAGTATTCTTCACTCATAGGAATATTTGTAAGTTTTTTTAATTCATTAATAAATTCTTGATGATTTGATTGAATATTTTTATAAAGTCCGATAAGATTTTCATTTAGATCACTAGCATAAATATTACCATTAATTTTAATTAATCCATTGCGTTTTTGTGTTAGAAGAGCAAGAAGAACACTACCACCTCCAAGAAATGGTTCATAATAATTATTTATTTCTTTGGGAAATAATGAAATAACATCATCAATAATTTGAGTTTTACCACCAACCCATTTAAGAAATGGTTTTATATTATGAGTTTGATTAACTCCAGTTAAAGTTTCTAATTGTTCAACTCTAGAATCTTTTTTACAAGGTGTTTTTCTTTGTTGGTGTTTTTCAAAATGACTTTTTTGAATAAAAACTTTTTGACATTTTTCACATACGTATTCACCCATTTGGTTAAATACGAACATATTATTTAAACTAATATTCGTTTTTAAGAAATAACTTAGAAAGATAAAATAGGTAGTTTACGAATATAAATATGAATTTCTTTTTCTACATACAAATATGTACTTCCAGTTAGTTTATTTTCTGGAACGTCTAGTTCCGTACAAATAGATCCACCATCTGCTTCTCTTATTTGTTCCATATATGTATCTTTATGTTTTTCTTTTACAGCAGCTACAGCAGAATCAAATGTTGTAAAGGCAATATTATATGGCTGCCCATTTTCAACAACAATATAAATAGCGTTCATCTTAACGTATTTAATTAATAAATCAAACTAAATCCATTTTTAAAACGGATTTTAATAATAAGTTGTTATTCCTTAACTAAGCAATCAAAACAAACCCAATTTCTAAAATGGATTTTAGAACTTTATTTACTGTTTTATTATTAATGTTATTATTAACAAAAAAAGGATTTGTAAGAAATCCATATGTATCAGAAAAAATGTTTAGATCACAATTAGCAAGTTATTATTTAAAAACTTGTGATGTAATTGATAAAATTCTAGATGAAGCAAAAAATGATATTATTAGAGAAAATTATGATAAAGAAAAAAAGGAAATTATAGTTGATTTAGTATATAATAGAATTAATAGAATTGTAACAAAATTTGAAGAATTATTATTTCAATTTAATGTATTGTATAAAAAAAGAATTATTATTTCATTAGATTCATTTGGGTATAATGAAAAATTAGATTATCTTTTAACTTTAGAAGAGACAAAAGAACAAAATTTAGATATGGATTCTATTGATTAGTTTCTTCTTGATCAGAATCGGGATATTTTTTCTTACGTTCTAGTTCAAGTTCTTCAAGAATTTCAATAAGTTTAGAATGCCATTCATTAATTTTGTTTTCTTGTTCATCAAGTTCAAGAGGCCAGAAATTATTTACTAGTCGCCATCCACAAACATGTTTATCTTCTGAATTTGATTGAAGATATACTCTCCACAATCCTTTTCGTTTAATAGCATGATTTGCAGCCCATTCAAATTGATCATCATAAATACTTCTGCAAGTAAAATTACCTAAATCTTTCATTTGTCTATGTGGTTCTTTACAAGACATATGATCTTTATCAATTTCACCTGAAGTACGACGAACACAATATATAGTATCTACATATTCATTAGGAACTGTAACTGTTTGTTGTTGTCTTACAATAGCTTGACCCATCTTAACTTAGATGAATAAAATGAAAGTAAATCCGTTTTCAAAAAACGAATTAAATACATGATAATTTAAATAATAATAAGGATGGATCCATTATTTGAACGACGTCAATTAACTAAAAAAGTTCATATTTATTCAAAATTTCTTCAAAAGAATATGAATGCTGTTATTTTAGCTCAACTTAAAATGAATGTTGAAGGAAAATGTTCATCTGAAGGATTTATTCAAAGAAATTCAATTACAATTCTTGATTGTTCTCTTGGGAGAACTAATTATGTTAAAGGTGGTGTAGATTATGATATTACATTTCAAGCAGATATTTGTTTTCCTCATCGAGGACAAAAACTAAAAGCGCCAATGACTCTAAAATCAAAAGTAGGTATTCATGCTGAATTACCACCATTAAAAATTCTAATTCCTCGTGATTTGCATTTAGGTAATAAAGAATTTGATGAAGTAAAAGAAGGTGAAGATTTAGAATTTGAAGTTGTTGGTTCAACATTTAAACAAAAAGATACTGAAATTGTAGTTGTAGGTAAATTACTATCAAGACCTGACGATGTTGTATTAGTAAAAGAAGAAGATGAAAAACAAGTAGTTGTAACTTCTAAAGAAACTGAAGAATCAGGTGAATCAGTTAAACAAGTAGTATTTTCTGGTCCAAGTGAAGGAGCAGTATTAGTTAAAGGAAAGCGTAAAAAACTTACAGGTAGTACTCCTTTAAAAGAAGAAACAAATGAATAAACAAAAGAAAGAATGGATGAAAGATCAGTTAGATTTAATGGATTCTAATCAACACACTCAAATTTTTAATATTATTAAAAAATATACAAATACATTTACAAAAACACAATCTGGTATTTTAGTATCAACTGATAATCTTTCTTCAGAATGTCTTGAAGAAATTAATAATTATATTAATTTTTCAATTGACCAGAAAAAGCGTATAGAAGAAGACGCAAAAACGCGTAAAACATATGAGAGATTAATCAGCGAATCATAAGTCAAAAACGAACAAGGTTTAATCCAAGTAAAATATAATAGGATATGGATACAATTGTGAGTCCAGAAATACTTCTTCTTTTAGAAGAGTTTATTAAGATAGCAAAAGAAGACCCAAAAGCAGAGTTAGAATGTAAACTGCTTTCGGGTAAAATTTATACTAAAGATGTTGCTGATCGTATTTTAAAAGCTATTCATACTCTATCTACAGGTCTTAGGTGTGAAGAAAATAGATTATCAATTTCTTATGCAGATTCAACACGCGTTAATGTAATGGGTTCAGAAAATATACATAAATTATGCTCTACAAATTCATTTCGTAATATTCCTTTAGTAGTAGAAAAGAAATTGAAATATTTTGAATCACATAAAGGTAAGAAAGATATTATTGATGTTCCTGAAGGTAATATGAGATTTACATTACGTTCAGAAGAGGAGATTCGTAGAGATTGGGAAGGTAATCCAAGTGATTCTAAAACACACATACGTTTAATTAATCGTAAATGTTTTGGAACATCTGATGGATTATTTCGTATTGATTTCTCTATAGTTAAAACAAGAGGTGTAAATTCTAAACAAACTATTAAAGATCTTTTAAAATTACCTCATACATATGAACTTGAAATTGAATTTCTTAATAAAAAAACTGAAATTCCTGAGAAAATGATTATTCAAGAATTATTAAAAATACTTACTAGTTTATCACAATCATTTTATCAATCACCTTTTCTTCTAAAAGTTTCTGATATGAATAAATATGAACAAGAATTCAAATTATCAAAAAATATCTTTTATGATTTAGTAACTTTGACAAGACGTCATATTAATCCTATAAATCCTCATAATATTTCTAAAGGTTATACAGTTACAAATAAAGCAGATGGTGAAAGATCAGGATTATATGTAGCAAGAGATAGAAAATTAATTCGTATTGCAAAAAACAATAAAATTACATGGACAGGTATTGTTGCAAATGATGATTCTCATATTGGTGATTTTATTGATGGTGAATTTATTCCTGAAAAGAATTTATTTTGTATCTTTGATGTATATAGATTTAGAAATAGAGATTTGAGACAATTACCTTTAATGAAAAATGATGAAGATACTATTAAAAACCCCCTAAATTCAAGATTAGGTTGTGCTAGATTATTTGTTGAAGATATTCGAACACAATTTATGATGTTGCCTTCATTAACTCCTCTGAGAATTGAAACTAAATTATTCTTAGCCGGGGATGGTGCTTCAATGGAAGAAGCTATTCGTACAATGCTAGCAACAGAATTTGAATATGAAATTGATGGATTAATTTTCACACCTAAATCTACTTCTGTAGCACCATCAGAAGATAGAAAAGGTAAGACTTGGTTACGTGTATATAAATGGAAACCTTCAAATCAAAATAGTATTGATTTTCTTTTGAAAATTACTGCAGATGAAACTTATGATACATTAATAGATAAGAAAGTAAGACGAGGACAATTATATGTATCAAGAACACAAGGTGACGATATTATTTATCCTCGTGAAACTATGAATGGTGAATATACACCTATTGTACTACCATCAGATTTACAAAAAGTAGCAGATACAAATACACGTATTCCATCACCATTTCAACCTAATGTTCCTCGTGATCCTGATGCTTATAAGATTCTAGTTCCTCTAAATGAACGTGGGCAAACAGTAGATAAAGAAAATAATAGAGTTGAAGATAATACTATAGTTGAATGCTCATTTGATATTATTAGTCGTAGATGGACTATTATGAGAACAAGATATGATAAAACTTATCAATATCGTGCTCTAAGAGAACCTCAATATGGTAATGATATTTCAGTAGCAAATAATATTTGGACATCTATGCATGTTCCTATAACTGAAACAATGATTACAAGTTTCACATCTTCTCCACCTGATGAATCTTATGAAGATGATATGTATTATAGAGATGATTTGAAAAGATGTTCAAGAGTATTTAGTGATGTATATGATTTCCATAATCGTGTAAAAGAAGAATTATATAAATCTGTTATTAGTAAAGGTTCTACTCTATTAGAATTAGCAGTTGGAAGAGGTGGTGATTTATATAAATGGAAAAAAACACAACCATCAAAAGTTGTAGGTTTAGATATTTCTCTTGCAAATATTATTTCACCTACACAAGGTTCAGCAACAAGATATTTAAATGATCGTAAAAAACATCCTGAAGATTATCTTCCTCCAGTTTTATTTCTACAAGGTGACATGACTATACATCCTTTATTTCAACAAGATGATAAATACATGCCTATTTTATTAGGTAAAGAAAAAGCAACAACTAAATATTTAGCTGAATTTGAAGGATTAAATAAATTTGATAATATTTCATGTCAATTTGCTATGCATTATGCATGTGAATCAGAAGAAACCTTTCGAACATTTGCAAGTAATTTGAAAGATCAAGGAAAAGAAACATTCTTTGGTTGTTGTTTAGATGGTAAATCTGTCTATACTTTATTAATTGGTAAGAAAACACATATGTTTGGAAAAGATCGAGAAGTATGTGGTGATTTTACAAAAGAATATGAAGATAAAGAATCATGGAGTGAAGAATTTGGTATGGGAATAAAAGTATTCTTAGAAAGTTTTGATAAACCTACTTTGGAATATTTAGTTCCATTTGAAAAAGTTACTGATATTTTAAAAGAATTTAATTATGAATTAGTTGAAACTAAAATGTTCAATGAACTTTATTCACAACAAACAAATATTATTCTAAATCAACAACAACAAACATTCTCATTCTTAAATAGAACTTTCATATTCAAGAAATCTAAAGAACCTGAACCTGAACCTGCTAAAGAAGAAGAACCTGAACCTCCTAAAGAAGAAGAAAAGAAAGTAGTAATTAAAGGAATACGTAAATTGAAAAAGGGTGGTGGAGAAGAAGATGAAAAACCTGTAGTATTATTCTTTGGTGAAGATGCATCAGCAGGAGAGCATAGAAATTTCAGTCCTGATTCTGCACATGCAATAGTAATTGATGATGAAGAATATAATACATTAACACATTATTTAGAATGTATGAAATCTAAGGAATTTGATGATAAAGAAACTCTTGAGAAAATGATGAAATCACCAACAACTAAAGCAGTTAAAGCTCTTGGTAAAAAAGTCCAGAAATTTGATTCAACGAAATGGAATGAAAAATGTCTTGGATATTTATCGAAAGGATTAAGAGCAAAATTCACTAAATTTCCAGAATTGCGTAAACAATTACTAGAAACTGAGGATAAAATTTTAGGTTATGCTGATCCTCGTGATGTTATTTTAGGTATTGGTTGTGCTATGGGAACACCTAAATCATTAAAATCATCAAAATGGAGAGGTGATAATCATATGGGAAAACTTTTAATGGAATTAAGACAAAAATTAAAAGAAGAAGAAGAATCTAATAATTAAATACTAGGTATAACCACGAAGTTGAGGAAATAAATTTTTCATATCTTCTTCTGTTAATCCAGATCTATAAGGAAAAATCATTAGATAACCTCCAGGAACAGTCGGTATAAAAACACCAGATTGATATGTTAAGAATGAACAAACAGAAGTAACTGTATTTAGAGTATCAGAAACAAAAGTATATGCCAATTGAGAAGTATTAATACCAATCGCACTATATATCTCCCCCATATCACAATTTCCAGGACTAATAAAATAAACATAAATACTAATAGCATCACCAGGAAATGTATATTGCCCATAATTTAATAATGATTGGCCATTATTAATTCTTTTACCATTTAAATTTTTTGTTATATTTACAAGTCCACCTAATTTAATAGAAAGTTGTATATCACTATCTAGTGCTCCTACAACTTTACCAAGACCTTTCAAAGAAGCTATTTGACGAAGTCTAGCTATACGACGTGTATTAGAATAATCTTCTGTTGGCATTCTTATTCTTTATTATCAAAATTTTTATAGAATTCAGAATAAGAAATAGGTTTTTCAGGTGGAGGAGTATTATTTACAACTGGACCAACAAATCTATCAAATAATTTCTGTCCAATTAATTTTGATGCATCATCTTCAGTAATTTCATTCTTTTCAATTTGTCTACGTAATTTTAACATTTCAAAAAAAGTTTGATCTAATTTTCCTTGAATATGTAGATCAAATATAGTAGGAAATCTATTATAAAGAACTTCATTTTCTTCAGATAATTTTTTACGATATTCAGTAGGATTAGAAGTTTTTAATTTTTTATGTTTACGCATAGATGTATCCATATCACGAACCATAGATTGAATTCTCATAGAACTAATAATTTCTTCTTGATCCATTTGTATTATTTCTACGCTATACATTAAGATGTCTACAATTACCGCTAATGGACAAATTATAGAAGCAGCACATTCTGCTCCAAATGAACCACATGCGCCACAAAAAATGGCGGGTTCAGCAGTAGATGCTGCAACTGCTAGTTTGTCTGCAAAAATATCTCAACAAGCAGCTGCATCAAAATCTTTAGGGGCAGGACAAAGAGGAGCAGGAAGGCGTAAGAAAAGAGGTGGAGGAAATGTAGTTCCTCCTGCTATACCAACAGCAAGTAGTATTGGAGGTATAAGTCCTGCATTAGTTCATGAAACTGCAGTAAACAATCTAGCACAATTACGAGCAAGTGCTGCATATGATAAACATATAGGAGCACAACCTATGCAAGTTGGTGGTAAAAAGAAAAAAACTCGTAGAAAGCGTAATGGACGCAGTAACACAAGGAATCATAGGAGGAGTCGTAGGAGCAGTCGCTCTAATAAGCGTAAGCGTAGTGTCAAAGTATAATCCAACTCTATCTCAATTTATCAACTTACCTGAAACTCATACATGGTGGTTAATTATGTTAAGTGCTCTTACTATAGGACAACTATTCTTATCATACTTTATGGTTACTGCTTTGATGGAAGCACCTTCTCAAATAACTCCGACAACTCAGAAATAAATTCCAGACATTCGGAATGTTTCGTAATTCCTGTAAGAATAATTTTTCCAGTTCTGAAAACTTTAGCAGTTCTTTTTGATGGACCCATATGTATCTTAACACCAGGATATACGTCAGGATCATAATGAGATGTAATATGTTCAATATTTGATTTACGAATAGTATTATGAAGATGTTCTCTTGCAATAGTTTGATTTGATGATAATTTAGTAGTATAATTCATCAAAACAACTCTGTAATTAAGAATTTCATATTTCTCAGGGGTATCCTTTAAAGATTCTTGAGAATTATTCCAAATTTCTTGAAGAAGAATACGCATACAACATTCATGATATTTATCATGAAGAATACCAGTCATATGAAATACACCATTTTGAAAGATTTTAATTGTAATTTCTTTTAAAGGAAGTGAACTATCGCCATCATTTAACATAACTAATGTTAGAGAATTATGACAAAATCCTGTATTATTATTTGAAGGTTCTTTTTTAGATCGGCGTTTAATTTTATCTCGTTTACTTTCTCCTCGTTTAGGAAATCCTCGTTTTTCAATTTTAATAATATCTTTGTTAATAGGAAGTGATTGAAGAAGTAAAGTTGTATCAAATTTGAGATTTGTTTTGTAAAGAACTACCATCGTTGATAAAACTGGTACTTCCATTAGTATTTAAAGGTTTTTGTATGTAAAGTGTATCAATTTCGTTTTTCCATGAAAATGGTAAACTTTCAGTAAATCTACAAATTAGTCCAGTAGGAAACTTTCTAATTAATTTTCTTAAAATAACTTGTGATGTTGAATCTAACATAAAACCGGGTTCTAAATGTCCTAAAAAAATAGCACAGTTAGAATGGTGATTTACTATTGCCATTGATTCATTTGCTATATCATTTAAAGAAACTCTTGATAAATCTAAAAATGTTTTATCCTTAAATAAATCTTTAAACATTTCTTTAAACTCATTAAAATTACCAACAGTAGTTGATACAAACAACATTATTTAAATAAAAGTTTATAATGTTTAAGGTTTAACGTCTCCAAATCTAGGTTTATCTAATCTTTGTAGAGGAAGAACAGAACCTTCATATGGAACAAAAAGTCTTTTAGAATTTACATTCAAATCATTACCATGATGTTTTTCAATATATTTATTATTAGGAATTAAAGAACCAGCTTTATAAGGAGGTCTATTACCTTCTTGATATCCAATAGCAGTAAATTTACTAGGACCATATGTAGTTCTTTCAAAAGGAACATCAGCTTTAACTTCATGATTAGCTTTTAGAGGACAACATTTAGAATCTACAGATGGAATACGTATTGTATGATCAACAAATAAAGGTGGTCCAACTTGTCCTGTAGTATGAACCATAGGTTTTGTTTCATGACAGAAAAGTCTTTCACGAGTTATTGTGCTAGCATCTTTAGTAGGAATTACTGGAGACATAGGAACACATTTACTAATACTTTCAGGAGAATCAGAATTAGTTAAAAGTTTTCCTCTATAATAAGCTAAATCTCTATCAATTCCTACTGCGCCTCTATAAGCAGTAAAATCACTTGAATCTTTTGGTTGACCTGTTTGTTTTTGATAAGAAACAATTTTTTTACCTTTAGAAGTTTCTAGAATTGAATCTTCGCGCATAGTTCCTTTATCTGCCCCATCAATAGGAAAAAATCTAGAAGCAGTTAGACGTTTCTTTTTTGTAATATCAGAAGCATCTTGAGGCTTCAAAGTATTTAAAATTTTTGGAGATGCAGCCATCTTATTTTTTAAATATTGTGACGAAGACATTTGTTTAATCAAACTATATTTTTCTTAGAGCAAATCTACATGAGTTAGAAAATGGCGTCTACAACAAGGTCGATTAATACCAAGTTCATCAAGAGCTTTACCTTCAGCAGTTTTAGTTGTTGTAGCAGTCAAATATTCCATCTGTGTTTTTCCTTCTTTTTTACGATTTTTTTCAACTAGTTCGATATAAGCCATGTATTTACCTGCAATAATGTTATTACATGAAACACATCGAATTGGAATGATCATTTTATTTATTTAAATTAATATAAAAAGTATATTCGTTTTCTATCTTAATGAATAATAAGGATGAATAAAGATTCTCTTGGTGGATTATTTTTAGTTTTAGTTTTATTAGTAAGTATAACTCAACATAAATTTACAAAAGGGTTACTTGAACTTCTTGTAAAATTAACTAAACCTGGATCAACTATTCTTTTATTAGGTAGTTGTCTAGTATTATTTATGAAAGGGTATACATATACTGCTTTAGCACTTGGTCTTCTAAGTATATTTCTCTTAAAAGATATGTGGGTATTAACAAGTGCTCGTCGTCTATACAATGATGTTCAAAAAGATCAATCAAGATTTGTAGCATCTAATAGTATAGATTTACAATTTGCACAAAAATCTATTAGTCATGATTCACCTTCAATGTTATCTCCATCAAAAAGTGAAACTATGTTGATTTTCCCTCCTTCTTCTGAAACCTTGAAAGAAATGTGTGGTTAATTTACCAAATAACAGATAATTCAGTAGTAGACCAATATTCTGAAACACCAGAAGGAAGACGACGATGAATAATAAAAGGTAATTTTTGTTGATGAATTTCTTTTTCTGCTAATTTCCATACAAATTGAGGATCAGAAGTTAACATACCTTCAAGAGAAACAAGAGGTTTTGAACCTTCTGCGATTTGTTGTGCTCTTGTTCCAATCAAAGTAACATATTCATATTTTGAATAATATGGACGTGTTATTCTTGGATTTTCTAAAGATGCTTTAACTTGTTCACGTGATACAGGAACAACTTCAGGATGTAGAATACGCGATTCATATCGAATTTCTTCCATTTTTATTATTAATTAATCTAAATAGTTTATTTTCCGTTTTTATTCATAATGGCAACACAAAAAAGATATTTTCCTAAAAAGTATTTTCAAGGATTATCTGAAAGAAAAAAAACACAACGAAAGAATGAAATTAACAAATTTAGT
>Ga0208133_1000323_pt1 | contig 19210 bp, 19 predicted proteins | sample ColrivemetaGS535_FD_187595 | JGI IMG/M metagenome (GOLD analysis project Ga0208133, IMG submission 187595) | Estuarine microbial communities from the Columbia River estuary, USA - metaG S.535 (SPAdes) (version 2) | ecosystem: Environmental > Aquatic > Marine > Intertidal zone > Estuary | place... | reverse complement strand
CCAGTGCAATAGGTGAGATTACTAGTTACGAAGAGAATCCAGATAGACTTAAGTTTAATATAGAAGTATTTAGTCCTCGTCATATTTCGCTTAATGATATTACTTTAAGAGATATTGAAAGTGGAGAAGTGCAATCAAAATATCTCAAAGGGCTAAGAGAAATGTTGCCTCCTCAAGTAGCTGAAGAATATTATAAAAACTTCTTTGGTACTGTCGGACATCCATATTACAAAGGTAGACAGGGTGATTAATGAACGCCTTTATTGGGGCAATTCTTGGTAATATATTTTTAAATGATAGCTTGAATAAGTTTGATGTTGCAAAAGATTATGAAAAGCAATATCTAAAATATTCCTTAAAACAATCAAGCGAATATTTAAGCTACAAAATTATGCAAGATTTTTATGAATCTCCTCTTGATCTGAAACCTATAAGTTATGAAGAGTTTTTGTCAGCTATTGATATTGATAGATATTTGACAACAGCATTAGAAGAGTCTTTCATAATTAAAAATAAATACAAAGAGTTGCAGCCAGATAATAAAAGATTTGTTGGTTTTTTATTTCCTGACGGTTCTACATCCCCCATATTATGCAGACATTATAAGTTTGAAAGACATGTCATTGCAAAATTAGGTTATTGCCCAGATTTTGTCACTTATAATTTCAATGTATTGCCTCAAGTAACTGGTGCAATTAAGGTGTGTCATGAAGATGTAACTATATTTACTAAGCCAACAATTCAACAAATTAAATGGCTCACTAAATATAATGCTAAAAACTTTCACGTCAACAATAAACTTTTCCAATATATTGAGTCTCCAGATTTAGATCAAGAGATAAAAAAACTTCCCTACTCACCTATTAGATTTTCATTAGATAGACAAGCATAATTTTATTTGTTATAATATTCTTATGTTTAATTTCAATAACAACATAGGATTAGCCAAACAATCTTGGAATAGTGCAAAGCCATTTAATCATATTGTAATTGATAATTTTTTACCTGAAGATGTTGCTAATTTAGTAGCTGAACAATTTCCAGCAGCAGATAGTGATTTTTGGTATGAATATTCAAATCCACTAGAAATAAAGAAGGCATGCTCTAATTGGAATGATTTTCCTTCAGAGATTTATAAGGTTTTTATCAATCTTTTTTCAGAATCTGTAGTGGATTATTTAAGTATTTTAACTGACAAAAAACTTATTGGTGATATTGGTTTAAATGGCGGTGGATTGCATTGTCATAAACCTGGTGGAAAGTTAAATACACACTTAGATTATAATCTTCATCCAAAATTAAATATGCAGCGTAAATTGAATATTATTATTTATGTTGCTAAAGACTGGAAGAATGAATATGGTGGTGATTTGGGATTGTGGGAACATGATCCAGAAACAAATCAGCCAGGAAGATTAGTAACGAGCATCCCTTGTACTTTTAATAGAGCTGTAATTTTTGACACTACTATGAACTCTTGGCATGGATTACCTGACCCTGTAACTTGTCCAGAAGGTATGTCTAGAAACTCATTGGCAGCTTATTATTTATGTGATGCTCCAGAAGTTACAGAAAATCGTAGTAAAGCTTTGTATGCACCCACAGAAGATCAAAAGGGTGATGAAAAAATTACAGAGCTTATTAAAAAACGTGCCAGTTTAGTGCATGCAAAAGAGGTTTATAAAAAATGAGAGAACTTGATGTAATTATGACAGGCTTTACTGGTGATGCTGAAACCAGAGAGATGACTGAAACTTCGCTTAAGTCATTGAGAGATTCAGAAGGTGGTCAAGATTTTAATATTATCTTCCTTGAATCAAATGCTGAAGCAGAACCTTATGAAGATGTTGATGTTTATGTCAAGCCAGGATTTCAATATCACTGCAACAAGTATTACAACATTGGTATCTCTCATGCAATTTCTGACTATACTGCTGTTGTAAATAATGACACAGTTTTTGACGTAAAGTGGTGGTCAAAAATGAAGAAGGCTATGGATGATTATAGTCTTGATTCAGCTTCACCTAGATCTATGATCCAGCAAACTGGCCTTAATCCATCAGTAGAAATGAAGCATCGTTATACTCCAGTTACAAAAGTAGTGGAAGGTTATCATGTTGCATATACTTTCTGTGGTTGGTGCTGGGTAATTAAGAAAGAAGTGAGAGAATGGCTTTTCCCTGTAGATGAGCAATTTTCATTCTTCTTTAATGATAATGATGTCGCCAAGATTCTTCAACAAAAGGGATGTAAACATGCTCTTGTTGCAAGTTCAATTGTAAATCATTATGGCCAAAAATCTCATAAGGTATTGGCTGCAACAGGTGAATATCATAAGCATACCTTTGGACTTGAAAAGAACTTTTTAGCCAAATGGGGTGCTTACTAGTCTAATATGAATATTCTTTATGTCTGTAGAAAAGATGAAAATGGATTCATTCATATTGATTATTTGGATGAGTGCGTTCTAATTGGACTTAAAGAATTATTTGGTTCTCAAGTAGTAGATGTAAATAAAAAACTTTCTCTATATACTGATTATCCTGACGAAATGAAATATCGTCTTTATGGCAGAGGGTATACATTAACACAAAATATTGAACCTCATGAATGCGATAGAGACGATATTGAAAATAAAATCAGGAACAAGTTTTATGATTATGTAGTTTATGCAAAGATAGAAAATTGCAATGACTATTTTGATTTGGTTTATGAACATTATCCAAAAAATAGAATTGCATTATTAGACGGTGGTGATTGGATGAATATACATCCTTCAGTAACGTATGATACTATGTTTTTTAAACGAGAATGTTTTTTAGGAATGTCAAATGTTAACTATTCAAAGTACTTTAATAATATTAAGCCGATTTCTTTCGCTTTCCCAACAAAAAGAATTACAAGAAGTCAAAATAAATCCAAATTACTATCAACTATCAACCCTTTAGATCGTACAACTTATTTCGATAAAGATAATCCATCTGAATACAAGTTTAAAACAGAAAAAGAATACTATGAAGAATATCAGAGTTCCAGATTTGCAATAACATGTCAAAAAGCTGGATGGGATTGCTTAAGACACTATGAAATAATTGGTAATGGATGCATACCGTTATTTCATAGAGTTGAAAATGCTCCTCCTGGCACTATATCTATGTTGCCAAGAAGATTATTATTACAAATTAGAACAATGTGGGAAAATAATCAAGATTTTTTAATCGAAAATTATGATGAATATTTTGAAAGATTATTTCACCACTTCATCAATAACAATACAACAATTAAACTAGCAGAATATTTTATGAAAGAAATGAATGATGCAAAAAAATAAAGCCCTCTTTTGGAGGGCTTTATTTTTACTTATAGAGTTCTAGTTTACTTACAAATCGTTTCGCAACAGCTTCAGTAGTACAGAACTTGACTACATACTTTTGCAATTCTTCAAGGTAGTAATTGTATTCTCGCATCAACCACTTTTGATCGTTTACATGCCAGAACATAATCTTGGTTAGCAATGCCTTAGGAACATGCATCATAATATGTCTTGGACACTCATGAATGTTTTCAAATAATGGCATACAACCATTACCCATAATTTCATAATGTCTCAAACAATCCCAACCAGCCTTTGCCTTGGTGATTGCGAACTGAGACTTTTGATAATCTGCATAGTAATCTTGCTCGTTATCAAAAATATAAGTTCTAGGATTTCCAGGAATTGATTGCGACATAAACTGGGTTTTCTTTTCCTTAAAATTAAGCTTCTTAGTAGGAAAGGCAAATCCAACTGCAATAACGTTTCCAAAATATTGTTCGAACTCCATATTGTTTTCGTACATCAATTCTCTCTTGAAATACAATGTACCGTGCTTAATAACATGGTGGAACTTAGTTTGGTCATCTCCATCAACAAAAGCAATCTTATTCTTGTCATAATTATCTAAAACAAGCTTAAGATAATCAGTGTTACGCCAAACAGAACCATAAATTACATAATCAAAATACTTACTCTTGATTTTGTTTTCAATATCTGTACGATCAGCATTATCTTCTTCAATGCAACGTGTAACTGTAAAGCCTTTACCATAATTCTTCGGAACAAGTTCTTCAGGATAATCTGCATAAAGATGCTTTCTTCGATTTACATCTACAACATCATCCCCATATAGTTCTTTCAAACCAATTAAAAGACAGTCATTTTGATAATCAACAAGTGGATGTGCTGGTGTTTCGACATCTGTTCCGATATAAAGAATTTTCATATAAATCTTCCTCTAGTGTATTATAAAACAATTAGTCAATTTCAGCAATAGACCATTTGATATCTACTTCATAAGCTTGACAGTGCAAAGCTATTTCTTTCAATAATCTTAACTGTGCCAAAACATTTCGATTATCATCTTCTTGCAATTTAATTTTTTCTGTAATATATTCTAATTGTTGCAAAAAGACAAATGGAAAAATAGAACCTGATTTTTTAAGGTCTAATAGCAAAAGTAATCCAATTATTTCATCTTGTGGCACTTCTAAAGAAAAATAACTGGTTTCTACATCACAGGCAAAAAGTTGAATACAGGCAACTATAAAATCACCATCTTCAAGCAAATATTCCATTACAAAATCGTGATCATAATTTTTCACAACTTTGTAATCGAATGCATTAAACTTCTCTTCCCATTGGTGTAAAGTAAAACGATGGTCATGACTGCAAACTTCTTTAAGATTTTTTAAATCTCTTTTATGATTTGCATCCATATCTTCCATTTGCCCAATCCATAAAATATGTTCTTTGGGTGTTTTGTTTTTTATAGCAGGTTCGAATTTGAGGACTCTGTATCCCATAAACCTATTGTACAAAGGACAATTACGTTTATAATAGAATTGTAAAGTAATGTCTTTTTTAGGTAACAAAGATGCCTCGAATTAAAATAGCTTCAATTAAAACTTCCAATAATCAAAAGAGAATAGTTAAAACTGCGCAAAGAGCAATTAATATTTCCACTGCTTTTGACCAACAGGGATCATATAAAAACTCTTCTGAATTTTTTGAACTTGCCTGTCGTTATGCTAGATTTATCACTGCGCAAGAAGAGCCAATTGAGGAACCGATCAGAGAACCTAGACCAACATCAGAAGAAATTAATTGGGAAACAGTCCATAAACAGAATGTAACTCCAGAGCTTGAAGAAGTTTACGATTTGTATCCATCTATGGACAGGTTAAAATATTCTAAACCTAGGCCTATACTCTCTCAACATAAATATGGAGAGCCATTTAACGATGTTCATTTCCAAAATGCAAATGAGTTAACTAAACGTTTTTATGACCAACTTGTTGCTAATGATGGAAATGTTTTGCAGGCTTTGAATGCTGTTAGTGACTTAATTAAATCTTTAAGAGGAACTTTTCCCAATCAAAATTTGGTTGCTAAATTTTTTGAAGAAAGTTTAGGTTTGTCTTTAGCTGCATATTTTAAAAATAATGGCTTTTTATCAATAAATAATCAAATTACAAGTTATGCACAAGCTTATGCTGTCAATACTTATTTTGCTCAAGGTGAAGCTCTAGGTCATGCTTATAGATTGGTGTTGGGAAGACCAGTAGAGGTTGACAATCAAGCTGAGCGTCATTCTAAAATATTAGCCTATTTGAAAGATTTATTTAAAGAAGAACTTGCGCAAAATTCCCAAAAGATTCTGCCTATGATTGCTCAAATAATGCAACAACCAGGCGTATTTATGACTGGCTCTGGTGATGATCAAAGATTAAACGTAGACAAAGATGATTTGTTAGCTGTCTATTTTGCAAATGATCATTTAGCTAAAGATGATGGATATTCTGAAGGAATTGGTTTTCAAGAAATTGTTCATAGACTCCATTTTATCAAAAAATTTGGAAGAGAAAACTATGATAAATATTTAGCAAATGAAAATAACAAAGCTTCATTCAGTAATAATAATCACATACAAGAAAAATTTAAACCATTCGAAGACAAACCAAGCCCTGAAGCATTAAAAAATGTAATGTCTTTTTTAATGAAATATGAAAATGCAATTGGAACTAGTGGATATAGAGAGATTTATTTTGAAAAGTTAAATAGAATTTTAAAACAATTTGGTGAAGATTTCGTAGCTCAATTTTTTTCAAATAAAAGTCAAAGATTTGATTTAGGTTACATTGTTAATGTTGCATATTCATTAATTTTGAAGGGAAAGTCTGCTGAAGAAATCTCTGATCTTTTATTAAAAAATGAACGCAGTTTAGCAAACTTAGCCTACAATCTTCAGGCAACCGACTTGGCATATGAATATTTAGAAAAAAGCCCTGAAAAACTACAAATGTTTATGGATTATGTAAATAGAGGACTAGTTTCAGATGAGATATTCAAAAACTTTCCAGATGCTAAAGTAATCATAGACAACTCTTTAAAAACATATCTTGATTGGTTAGTTAAAAATGCAAGAGGCGATGTTGATAATACCCGTACATTAGCACTTGGATATTCAACCTTATTTTTATCTGCATACAGAACATTTGGCGAAGATGTTGTGAAAATGAATGGTAGTCAAATGCAAAAAATTGTTCAAAATGATGCATATGACAGAATAAGATACGAACAAATTATTGAAAAGAAAAACGCTCCTAGCATTGAACAACGACAAGCTAAAGAAGATGCAATTTATCAGTTCATCGAAGACAACCATAAAAGCTATTCTTCTGATTATTATAGATATAATCAAAAAGATGATCCACACAAAAGTTCAGCATTAAGAAAAATTGCAGAAAATTCAGTCGTAATGTTTGGTAATAATCCGAATGCAAAATATTTATCTGCCAAAGTTCAACTCCCTTCACCCATAGATGAAGAAAATAGAAAAATTGGTGAAGATTTTCTTAACTTTAAAACTAAAGGCATTTATTCTTTTCAAAACCTTACACAGCTTTTTAAATATATTCCTCAAGAAATTAAAAGCAAATACGACACACATGAGTTAGGTATTTTAGTAAGCTTTTTTGATGACACATATATGTCTGAAAATAATAACAAGGCAATAGAAAGATTTGAAAATGCTGTTAATACTATAGCAAGAAAAAATCCTGAGCTATATCAAAGAAAAGGAGAAAAGTACTACACACTTCTTAAGCATTTTTATATGTCTCCTGGAACAAAAATTGACAATCTTGATGGATTATTTGGATTATTAGAACTTGCAAGATCCTCTATCAAAGAACAAGAAGCAGTTAAGCATTTTGATAGATATGAAATGTTTTCCCCAAAAAATCTAAGCTTATACGTTCAGACTACACAACTTAAATGCCCCGAATGTGAAAAACTAAGAACTTTTGATTCTCAAGCACAAAAATGGTCTTGTTCAAATTGTGGAAATTCAAATAGTTTAAATTTAGCTGACATTGCTGAACTTTTAAAAAATAAAAAAGGCAATATGCAACTTCTGGTTATTTCTAATATAATATCCTTAAGAGACGAATTAATTGCTCTTACTAAATCATTTAATGCTTTAACTCAATCCAATTTCAATATTACAAGTAATTGGCAAGATATGAATTCAAGAGCGTTATTGTTTTCACTGCCTCGTGATCCCGATAGCGGAAATTTTATTGGTACCGAAGAAGAAATAAATAACGCAAATACTGTAAGACAGACATTAGATATGATTTTGACAAAACAAACTAATGTTCAAAATAGTGATGAAATTTTAAAAGAATTTTTATTGGCTAGAAATGATAATGATATTCAAACTTCAATTGAAAATTATCTAAGAAGCTGGATCAAGAAAACTTTGACAAATGTAAGTAGTGAAGATTTTGAAAATATGGATATAGAAAAGTACATGAGTGACTTTTCAAATCTGGCAAATACAGATTTTGGTGAACTAAACTTACACGATGTCAAAGAAGCCGAAATGGTGAATTCAAGCCAACATGACGTAAGCTTTTCTCCTAGAAGTAGTTATGATTATTTAAGTGAAAATCATATTCGCTCTAATATGTATGAAAAATATTTAGTTTCAGCAGAAGAAGTGTTCAAAAACACAGATTTACTTGTAGTAGTATTTGGCAATGAATTATGGAAATGGCTTGACAAGTTTACTACACAAGTACATTTCAACCCTAATAGAACTAAAGATGACCCAGAAAATATTACAAAGTTTAATGAATTAACTGATGCAGAAAAAGAAAAGATAGTTCATGATTCATCTCAAGTAGTTCCAGTTTCTGCCAAATCTTCTAGAATTAAAGGAATTGGACGATATTTATTACAGTTTTATAGAGATGCTTTAGCTCAAGATTTAAAGTTTATTGTAACTAACTGGAATAAAAAAGTTAAAATTGACAGAGAGACAAGCAGCACAGAGTATGTAGTTGCTGAAGCTGCATATATGGAGCCTTTTAAATCAGACCCAAATTCATTAGTCAATATTTTAAGATACCAAAACCTTATAAAATTCTTCGGAGACAATCCACCCAAAAGTATGGATTTTGCCTACGAAGTGTCTAAATGGTATACAGTTGAAGATGAGGATGACGAAGAAGACGATCGTGTAATAGAAACAGAAGATGATGATAGTGCTCCAGATATAGAAGAACTTACAGATGCAAAATATAGAAGATTAGAAGAAATGTATCTTTTATCTCAACAAATTCCTCTACCAAAATGGGCTCAAATTAATCCCGTCAAAGTTGGTAAATATATTGGAAGATTTTTGCCAAGAGAAGATGCTAGGCCAATGTTCTTGGGACAATACACAGGATGTTGTCAGCACCCAGAAAATGCAGCTTATGGAGCAGCTTTTGATGCAGTATTATCTCCAAAGGCTTGTACATTTGTAATCGAAGACACATTTAAGAAAATACACCTTCAATCTTATGTTTGGGAAGACAGAGATGGAAATGTTTGTTTTGACTCATTTGAAACTGGATCTAGAGATTTTTTCTACAGCGAACAAAGAAAGGCAATGGCTGCACAAATTATTCGAGAATTAACTAGCCAAATGGGAAATATCAAAGTTACTGGTGGGAATGGATTGCAAAATATATTCAGAGATGTAACAAAAACATACTCATTACAAAACACTGGTGAAGGTAGAGCAGTTTCATATAAAGCATTTGGCGGAGCATATCAAATTTACTCTGCAGACTCTAGTACTCAATATCTTATAGCTGACAATAGAAGCTCAGAGGATAGTATGATGCATGATATTCAAATGTATCCTCAAGTCAATTCAAGTGAAGTAATAGAACAGTTAACAGATAAAAAAATGATCTACCCTAACATGATGGCTGGTAATTGGGACGATGATTTTACTAATTATATAGAAAATCGAAACAGTTCTTATTATAATGATGATGACGATGATGAAGACTAAAAACTATACATACGATTCTGATAATAAGCTTTTAGCAGTGGAGTCTTACTTTCCAAAATATAAAGTAAAATTCGACAGATCTAAAGGCGAAAAAATGATATCAAGATGGCTTAAAAAACATAAGATACATTTTAAATCAGAATATTCATTTCCTAATCTTAAAGCAATCAAAAGACTTAGATATGATTTTGCAATTTTAGATGATAATGATGTTCCCCTTGCACTTATAGAGTTTCAAGGGGGCCAACATTTCCATCCCGTTCCTAGATGGGGCGGTTTACATGGACATTTATCAACAGCAAAACATGATCAAATTAAAGCTCTGTATGCAAGAAGAAATAATATTCCATTATTTTATATTACAGAATCAGAACAAAATAAAATCTATCCAATGTTAGAACAATTGATAAGTTATTTATTTCCAAAAAGAATTAACTAACGACCCATCAAAGTTTTTTCAAACATATGATAATAAGGTGCTAAATGGTGTCCGTGCATCATCATAGAAATACCCATTATTCTTTCCCAAATCTGCTCTTCTTCTTTATTTTTAGGAAATTTATTAGGTTGCAAGACACCAAGGTCAACCATTTGCTTAACCACTTCTCTCTTACCTAAAAAACACATAGAAGTGAGAGAATAATATTTAAATAAGCCCTTGTAAATCTCTTCTCCAAAATTAACTCTAAGCCAATTTACTTGATTGAAACTTAAAAATCTGGCTGGTAAATATTCTACTGAAAAACACTTAACATGATCTTTTTTCTCATATAAAAAATTAATGTCAAGTAATTGCATAGAATCTTGTGTGTTGAAATAATATTCTGCTTCGTGATTCATAAAAGCATGATATAAAGCACCTACTTCATATCCGCCACCACAGCTACTCTTTTCCACAATAAATCCATATTCATTCTTAATTTTTTCTAATCTCTCTAAGGATTGTGGATCTGTTGTGCCATTGTCAACTAAAACAACTTTATATTTATCTTTGTCTAGTTGTCTGTAAATCTCGATATTCTTAAAAATAAAATCCCCAGCATTATATGTGGGGATTACAATTACACATTCATACATACACGAATTATACCAAAATATAAGATTCGTAAAACTCTCTAGCTGCAATTCTATAAACTTCTTTACAACCAGGCAAAGGAGTGACAATCATATCTCCTGGCTTTAAAATCATCATTCTGCCCCACTTAGCAACAAATTGTATTTCATCACCAGAATATATTGCAGCTTTCACTTTTCCTTTAGGTTTATATATTCCACCAGAGTCTAAATTACATACAAACTCATATCTTTGTAACATCATTTCGGAAGTTACAATATATTCTTCTCTCATTGCAGTATATAAGTTTTGAACAATATAATCCCCAGTTTTTGCATAATTAGTGGTCTCTAAACCATCTTCTGTCCAAGTTTCTATATATTCATTTTCAATTGCAAGACGAGCATATATAGGAGATATTTTTCTATATATCTTACCAGTGTCATTTATATAAGGAATAAATTCATTGTATGCTTGATCTTGAGTCATACAATAATATTCGGCTTTAAAGGATAAACAACTTTTAGTTTATAATTATTTCCATAAGAAAGAATTTTTTTCAAGGAAATTATAATGCCTAGTCCTAGTTATAGTCGTCATCATGATGGTCCAGAAGTATACAAAGGTGGATCAACTGAAACAATTGACAATTTAAAAGATATGGCTGCTGGCGTAGCTAGTGGTCTTACTGATGAAGCGGCTCTTGCAGCTGCGACTAAAGCTGGCCTCGTTAATGTTGCTAAAAATGTAAAACCATCTTTCAACCTTCCTGCGATGGCTGTAGGATTTGCTGCAAACCCTTTAATTAATCTTGGAGAGGCTGCTGTTCGTGGCCCTCAAGGAATGTACCAGACAAGAGCTCAAGATGTTTTTAAAAATTTGCAAGCTATTCAACAATTTATTCCTGATGATAACAAAATTAATAGTTTAATTCAACAATTACAGCAAACTATTCAACAGGGTGCTCAATTGTTTCAGAAAAAAGCTTCATACAATAATAAAAACACTAGACTTGCTATTATTGGACAATTTAATGCTGGACAATATGGAAGAGATGCATTAATTGGTGCTGGAACTGGAGCAATGGTTGGTGCAGCAGCAGGAGGAATTGGAGCAGTACCTGGGGCAATTTTAGGTGCAGTTGGCGGTGGTTTAGGTTCTGGAATTAATGATATTGCATATCAATTCAAAAACAATTATCAAAAAGCGTCATGGCAAGCTGGTGAAATGAGAGACAAGCTTTATACCATGCATCAACAAATTCAACCATTTTCACCTCAACTCGCAAACATGCTTATGAAAATTGCGCAAGATATTAAAAATGAAATTGAAGTGCGATTTGAGAAAAAATCAGGCGCTAGTTTTAGAAATGATTATGCAAAAGCTGCTCAAGAAGGTCAAGAAGGGCAGCAAGAAGGCATGCCACAGTTAGATGGTTCTAGTCTTGATCCTAATTTATCTCAAGCAGTAAATAGTGCATTACAAATATATTCTCAAGCAAAACAAGCTTACTACATGAATCCCCAAATGTATGAACAATTGAGAATGCAATATCAACAAATGTTACAAGAAATAAATGCATATATTGCTCAAAACTACCCTGGGCAGGATGCCAATCAAATATTAGCTTCGTACATGCAACAAGCAAACTTTGGAATGCAAGATCAATCAATGCAAGATCAATCAATGCAACAACCAATGATGCAACAACCAATGATGCAGCAACCAATGATGCAACAACCAATGATGCAACAAGGGTATAACCAGCAAAGCTATTATCAGCCAGGAACATTCCAACAAGGTTATATGCAGCAACCAATGATGCAACAGCCAATGCAACAGCCAATGCAACAGCCATATAATCAACAAATGTTTATGCAGCAAAAACCTCAAACAAATTACTTAAGATAAAAAAAAGATCCCAAAAGGGATCTTTTTTTATAAAGGTAATTCGAACTGTTTACCATTCCAATATTCATTTCTAAAAGATTGAATTGAATTGTAATATTTCATTCGATCATCAAAATAAATAATTATTGGATCTTCGCCTAACTCATGAAGTACTTTGTTGAGTAATAACCTTCCAGTTCTACCATTACCATCTATGAAAGGATGAATTACTTCAAACATATGATGAGAGATGATAGCACAATCAATAGCTTTTATTTGCTTATCATAAACTAAATCCATAAAATATTTAGTTTTTTCAAACCATACTTTCATTAAAGAATGTATTTGGTAGGGGTATGGACAATCTTCAAGCCCAATATAACAATCAACTTTTCTGTAAGCACCACTATTGCCATGATCTTCAAAAAATGGAATATCTTTAGTCAAAAACCTATGAATGTCTAATGGTGTATTTTCATTTAATTCCCAACCATCTGATAAAACAAAGTTTAAAGCATTCATATGATTGTCATACATGATGCAACCTGGCTTAGAACCATTATAACCTGGTTGTGGATCAATATAATTGCTTTCAACAACAAATGTATGCTTCCAAGATGAGTAATCAAAAGACACGACTTTTATATTCATATTAATACCTAGTCAAGTATACCACACAAAAGGATAAAGTAATTATTTATAAAGAAAGATAAGAATAGAAATAATTGGAGAAAAAAATGTTTAAAATACAATCAATATTTTCAAGACTCTTAAAAAGAACTACTGGCATACCTGAAGTTAATTTAGTAAAAGTTCCATTTATAGGTACTCTCATTTCTGACATGCAAGAAGAACCTATGAGAGAAGTTTTGAAGCAATTTCCCAAAGAATCATTGCAACAAATAATTAAAATTGCAAATGAAGAACTAAAGAAAAAATAATAGAAAAGGTTTGAATAAAAGTTTAATCGTATAAAAATATAACAACGGAAACGTAGAGGAATTATATGGAAATTAAAGATTTAGTTATTTTAGCAGCAAAAGCTGACTCAGAGGGCAATTTTAGAGTTGCTGACAGACTAACCGAAAAAATTGAAACAATGTCCAGAGAGGCAGTTGATTTCTTCAAGCCTATTCAGAAAATTATTGGAATTGGCAATAGAGGTCAACAAAATAATTTAGGTATGTTAGATGACATTATTGATGGAGTAAAGGGCGGAGTGCCAAAAAGAACTACGCCTAGACCAGAAGCGCCTGGTGTTCCAATAAGAACTACGCCTAAACCAAAGCCTAATCAAGAACCATTAGATGCAGCTTCAGGCAAACCACCTTTAGTTGATGATGTACCACCTACAGTCAAACCTACTTTGCCAACCCCTGAACCTATTGGCACAAATCCAAGCAGATCTTATACTTTAAGAGATATTAATCAAAGTAATACAGATAATAGTAAAAATTATAATGTTGGTGGATTATTGGCAGCGGCATTGGGTGCTTATGGAATGTATCTTATGGCTGGAAAAATATATGATCCAACTGGCAAGGTTGTTCCACCAGAGAAGCTTCCTGAAAATATCAAGCAAATGTTCAAATCTAATCAATTGTCAATGAGATCACAAGCCGGACAAATGGGTAATGAACAAGCTGCTCAAAACTTTATTGAAAAATACAGATTTGATCCTAAGTTCAAGACTGCACAAGACTTTTACTATGAAGCTCAGAAGCAAGGAATGCCACAATCTATGATGAATAGTATTGCTGCTCTTGCAAAATCAGAAGGTTTCACAGACAAGACCAGATTTGTTGACTAAAAAAATGAATACTAAAGAATTGATCAAATTAGCTTATAAAGCTGATATTGAAGGCGATCTTGAATTAGCTGACTTTATTGATAGAGAATTATTAGCAATATCTAATAACAAAAATATTAAAGAGGCTGCTCTTACAGATACTTTAGGCAAAATGGGCAGAGGTGTTGGCAACTTCTTTGGTAATATAGGCAATTTCTTAGGTGGCTATGGTGCATATAGTGGACCGACAACTAATAAATTATCTAGGGCCCTTGTACAGCAAGACCCGCAATACAAAGGCCTTGGTAAAGCTTTTGGTGCTGTAACAAAAGAAATTAATCATACACCTGAGCAATTAGCAGAACTGGCAGAGGGATTAAAAAAATCAATGTTTAATTCACGTAGCAAAGCAACACCTGAAGTTCAAGCAATAATGGATGATCTTATCGAGGGGAAGCCAGGTGCACTCACTACTGTAAAACTTGAAAAGCTAAGACAACATGCTATTCAAAATAAAATTATTAATCCTAGGTCAGAACTCAATTTAGAAGATTTTGATAATGTTATGAAAGGAAAAGCTTTAACAGAAGGTCCAAGAAAAGTCCAAAGAGTCAATAGAAACACCAAGTTATTAGCTGGTGGTGCTGCTGCTGCAATGGCTGCTCCAGGTTTATATGGAGCGTTTGGTCCGCAGGCTCCAGACACTACTGGTTCTGCTATTCCTGACGGACCTGCAATGACTGGTATGCCTCAACTAGGTCCAGGAGCGGGTGGTTTTGGTGGTGGATATAGTGGTCCTCAAGCTGGTTCTCCACAAGGAAATAATTATAATCCTCAACAAAATATTGGAATGGGTTCTGTAAACTCTGTTGCTGATCCAAAATCTTTTCAAGAATCTGCTGGAGTTGCTCCTAAGACAGAATACTCTGGAAGAAATGTAAGAGAAATTAATCCTGCAGCTAGATTTAGATCTTATGAAGGTATGACTAGAGGTGAATCTGCACCAGCATATAATAACCAAAGTTATGTTGGAGGATATAGCCAACCTTCCGTAGCTCCAATTCAAACTCCTGTAGCTCCAGTTGCACCACAACCAGTTGCACCACAACCAGTTGCACCAGTTGCACCAGTTTCACCAGTTTCACCAGGATCATTGCCAGCTAAGTTTGCAGATGCTTTAAGACCAGCAACTCCTGCAGAAGCAGCAATGTATCAAGAACCTCAACCTCCTCCAATGACACCAGAACAGATTCAAAGCACAATGAGTCCTCTGGCTACTGTAGGATATTAAAAACAAATCCCCATGTAACAGTGGGGATTTTTTTATAACTAAATTAATATCAACAATTTATTAAGGGAGATATATCTGATGGCAAAAAGAAAAAAAGTTTTAACACCAGAACAAGAAGCTTTACTAAATCAATTTCAAAATAACAATAATGATAATAACGATAATAATAAGTTAGATGAAAACAATAATGTGAAAGCTAATTCTTCGGGATTTAAACCAATGATAAATAGAAGTGGAAGTCGAGGAAAATAATTAAGCTTTGACATCGAAACAAAAATGAGGCCCCTTTTTTGAAGGGCCTCATTTTTGTTTCTTGTCAGCTTAATTTGAAAACCTAATCTAAAAAATCCCTCTAAAAAAATTAAAACAAACTCTATGCTTTAAATTATCATAAATCAATAAAAATCAACATATTTTTATTGATTTATTGATCTATCCACACACCCAAATAAAAAAAGGAGAAACAATAGTTTCTCCTTTTTCTTGGGTCAATAAGAATTATCTTACTGGAAAACCTGCCTGATCAAGAACTTGCTGACCTGTTGGGTAGTAGCTCTTTCCCCATAGGAAGTTATTAGGATTAATTGTGGTGTCAAACTTGAAGAACTTAGCATGTCCATCTGCAAAGACATAGTTAGATCCTCCTGTATGACGACCTGGTTCCATGAAACGAATATGGTATCCAGTATCAGCAGAAACAGAACGACATCCACCAGTACCATTTGATGCAGTGGAATCAGAAGGACCACCCCATCCAAGTGCACCTTGTGCTTCGTTCTTTGTAATTGCAAAGATTGGACCTGTAGCATCTGTAAAGTTCTGTCCTGCCCATTGTCCACCAGCTGCTGTTCGCATCATGGCATTTACTGGACGGTGAGACTTATTACGCTTTTCGACGTTTGTCTGACCTGTTGAACCAAGAAGAATACAATTTAGGTTGCTTGTCATTTCAGCAATAGCAATTACATCTGCAGGTGCATCAACAGCAGCAATAGCAACAATGTTTGGTGCGTCTTGTGGACCACGTTTACGTGGGAGAATTGCAGAGTTTGGAATATATGACAGGCGTGGAACTTGTGCTTCACATCCAAGGGTATTCACATCAAGCCAGTTTGCGCATGGTGGGTTGTCAGGACGAATGCCTCTAGTTGGATCTGATGGACAAACCCAAACTTGCTCATTCTTAATATATGGATGAATCATTGCTGTGAAGTGGACATAACCACCAGACGATCCGCCATTAGTAGTTGCAGTGTTATTCTTATAGAAGTAAGCAGTTGGATATGTTTCATCATAGTCTTGGGTGTACATCATAAGACCAAGACCAATTTGCTTCTCATTAGATAAACAACTTGCAGAACGAGCCTTGTCTCTTGCCTGTGCGAAAACTGGAAACAAGATGGCGGCCAAAATTGCGATAATGGCAATGACAACGAGTAATTCGATAAGTGTAAATGCTTTTTTCATTTTAATCATTTCCTTTCAGAGATTCATATTTATTATTCCAACTTTGAAATAGTTAAATGTTAAATAAATATTAAGAATTAAAATTATTGTATATCTACTACAAAAGGTAAATTAATATGCATGCATCAGCTTATCAAAACTTACAGTATTTCAATAATAGATATTGTAAGCATCTAACTACAGAATCAATTGTATTAGAGTTTGGGTCCTGTCAAATAGATGGATCTGCAAAACCAATCTTCGCTAAATCAAAATACATCGGGGTAGATATAAGTGAGGGGCCAAATGTAGATATGATCTTTAATGATTATAAGCTTGATCTTCCTGATAATTATGCAGATGCTATAGTATCATCTTCTTGCTTTGAACATGATGAAATGTTTTGGCTTACATTTCTTGAGATGTGTAGATTAATAAAGCCTAATGAGTACTTTTACATTTGTGCACCATCAGAAGGGCATTATCATCCATTTCCTGGGGATTGCTATAGGTTCTACAAAGACTCATGGAAAGCACTAGAAAAATGGGGCCAAAGAAATAATTATCCAGTAAAATTAATTAAAGGATACATCGATTTAAAAGATGATCATTGGAAAGATTCAATAGGTATATTTCAAAAGACATGTTAGAAATAAATCCAATATTTAAAAGCGAAATAACAACACAATCCTATAAGCCTAAAGACATTATAGAAGATGTAAAATTAATTGATCTTCCCCTATATAATGATGATTGCGGGGGCTTTACAGAAATAGTGCGCCTTAATGAAAACAATACAGTGATAAATCTAGAGCAATTCCAAGCTAAACAATTATCATGGTCTATTGTTCATCCAGGCGTAATTAAAGCATTTCATCTACATTACACACAAGATGATTTATGGTTTGTTCCCCCTACAGAAACATTATTAATTGGGCTTTTTGATTGTAGAGAGAACAAAAGTGGAAAAATGAGGTTTGTAATGGGGGCAGGAAAAGCGCAAATCCTATATATTCCAAAAGGGGTGGCACATGGATATACAAATCATACAAACGAAAAACAATCAATTATATATCTAACAAGCCAACATTATAATAGAGAAGAACCCGATGAAAGAAGAATCAGTTGGGACATATTAGGCAAAGAGTTCTGGGAAATACAAAAAGGATAGTATTTCCCATTGTTTTTTAAGTGATATTAGAAGAAGCGGCAATTAGATCTAAAAACCTACAAATGATAATAAAAGTGAAAATAACATTAGAAAGAAATACATATGCCAATTTAAAATGCTTCTTATCCTCAAATAGTGTCTTGTAAAAATAATAAGCACTAGCGGCTAAACAAATATCATACAGTAAACATTCCATTACCTCAACACTAGCCAAAGCACATAAATAATAAAATAACCCCTGCAAAATAAAAATTATAGGCATGGCTTTCTTATAACTAAAGTAAAAAAATATCAACCTGTAGAATATTAATGTTATGTGGTACAAATTAGCAGCCCAAGGCATTATCGAACACAAAGCAACAGACCAAGAAATTGATGCGCTTGTTGATAGTAGTTTAATTGATAGTGGCGAAAATTATATAATCAATCAATCTAATCTAAAAAATGGCTTGATGAATATATTTCCAAACTTAAAAAACGTGGAATTCGAAAATTTGCCTGATAGTTTTGGTGAATATATCTTAGAGTTTTCATCAATTACATTACCAATTGAAATTTCTAAAAATGATGTACCTATATTGAAAGCAACACTACATCATGAACTTCAACACGCACAAGACCCAAGAATGCAAAATGTACCTGAAAAAGTGCAAGTAAAAAGCGACGAAGCTAATCTTGCAAACTTTATAGGTGTTGCAAAGATTGATGAAAATACAGAAGTACCAACATATGAAGAAGTTGTTGAAAATGTATTCCAAAGTTTCGAAGGAAGAAAATCAACACCAAATGACCAAGATTTTTTAAATCAAATTAGGCAAAAATATACACCAGAAAAATATAATCGTGTAATTGAAAGAATCAAAGCTGGTGATCATCCTTATTTAAATGCAGAGTACGAAAAACCAGCCAATTTGAAGGATTTTAGGACTTTATTTTCTATCCCTAATCTTATGTCAGTAAAGGGAATTATTTCTTCAAATCCATCATATGACAATCAACATCATATAAAAACAATTATTAATATTTTAAGAAAGCCATCTTCCCCCACTTTTAAAAAATTAGAAGAACTAATCATACAAAAAAATCCATCTTTTGCAGAAACATTTCCTCCAACATTTTTAAGAGAAATGAATACAAACCCAAAATATGACATTCAATTTAAAAAACAAGTGGGAAATAT
>Ga0208133_1000322_pt1 | contig 19239 bp, 16 predicted proteins | sample ColrivemetaGS535_FD_187595 | JGI IMG/M metagenome (GOLD analysis project Ga0208133, IMG submission 187595) | Estuarine microbial communities from the Columbia River estuary, USA - metaG S.535 (SPAdes) (version 2) | ecosystem: Environmental > Aquatic > Marine > Intertidal zone > Estuary | place... | reverse complement strand
ACCATGTTATATTAATTTAATTAATCAAACAATTAATTAAATTTCAATTTATTAAATAAATATAGTCGTTTATTTTAGTCAACACATTTATATATTTAGTCATCTTCTTTCATCTTAAAATCACTTGGTTTTAATTTTGCACCGCCATACTCCACTAACTTTTCATTTGTATAATTAATAATGTCATCAAGTGCTTCCTCATTATCACTTAATACACATTTAAAGAATCCTAAAAGAGGTTTTGCCATTTGTTCCAAATAACACTTTCTATTATATTTAAGATTGTGTTTTTTAGCATAGATAGGATCTTCGCCTAATTCACTCTTAGCTAATGTTTTATCAGCTGATTCAATAAAAATATACGGAATACGTGAACCCACCTGCACTTCTTCATGACGCGCTTTTAGTTTCTCAGCTAATTGTACATGAACTGGTCTTGTTTTATAACTCTTTGCCAACATAGCCGAAACAATTAAATCACCAATATCAATTTGATAATTATCAATCTTATCTACATAACTTTTATAGATTTCTACACTATTATTGACACCACCGCCATCTTCATTTACAATACAATCAATTACCTCTGTATAACAATTTTTAACCATCTTACAATAATCACGTCTAGTAATTGCAATACCAGATTTCGTAATCTCTTTCAACTTAAATGGGTCCTTCATATTCTCATACTTTTTACCAATATAACGTTTCTTTGTCAACAAAATAAACGGCTGAAATACTTTCTCAAACTCAAGGTCGATTGGATTTCTGTTAAACATTTTTGTAATATTTTCACCACATACAGTAGCCAATTTAAATGTATCAGCACGATTCTTATTGAAATCTTGACGATTGTATTTTAGACTTAAAAAAACACTGTCTGTATTAAATGCTTGTAGTTGTCCTACACCAGCTCCAAATCTTCCAATTTCTGTTTCAATATCATAAACATAATCATATTTAGAGCTTAAACATTCAATATTAATTATATCATTTGAATATGTTTCTGAATTATTTTTAGGCTCTAATATAAACTTATCACCTTCTATTTTTATATATACATTATTACCATATGAACTAAATAAATAAAAAGCTCTTTGTGCAGATAATTTATCATCAAATACTTGTCTTTCTAAATTTTTTATAGAAAATGTTATTTTATTAGTAAATTCTTTAGGAAAACTATGTAAAAGTGAATCTCCTACTTTTAAATCTACAGGTTTAATAGGTTCTTTGTTTTCTGTTAATAATGAATGGTCTTCTGTAACATCAATACACCCAGTATGAGTTAATATTCTGTACATTTTCTTTTCGCATTTATGTCTAATAACTTTTTTAATATCAACCCATCCAATATCACTCCATATTTGATAATCTGACAAACAATATTCTTTCTCTAATCTAATTGTTTTATCAAACATTTTAAAACCAGGATACTCAAATTTCTCAGATTCATCAAAAATACTCTGAATAGTTTCAATATAAATGTTATCATCTTTTTTTAAAAGAACAGGTGTATCTCCTGTAACGGAATCGCCATATATGATTTTAATATTAATATCAACTGGAACTTCTGGGTCTTCTTTATATTTTTCATTCGTTAATTTTAAAAAGTATTCTTTAGTATTGTCATTAAATTCTATTTCAATTTGGCGGTCAGGATATTTGTCTCTTAAAAGAGAGTAAATCATTTCAGTATCTTCAATAGTAGTTGTTTTAAATTGAGACATCTTCTCCTTTTAAAATAATTAAATATTAGTTTTAAATTCAATTTATGTTTATTCTGGTCCATTAGGACCTTGTCCAGTACCTTCTAATTCAACTTCAACTGCGGGTTCAGTTACCTCAGGTACTGGTTCTTCAACAACTGGCTCCGTAGGTTCAGGTACTGGTGCTTCAACAACTGGTGCTTCAACAATTGGTTCTTCAACAACTGGTGCTTCAACAACTGGTGCTTCAACAATTGGTTCTTCAACAACTGGTGCTTCAACAACTGGTGCTTCAACAACTGGTTCTTCAACTACTGATTCTTCAACTACTGATTCTTCTGGTTCTTCAACTGCTGGTTCTTCAACTGCTGGTTCTTCTGGTTCTTCAACTACTGATTCTTCTGGTTCTTCAACAACTGGTGCTTCAACAACTGGTGCTTCAACAACTGGTGCTTCAACTACTGGTGCTTCAACTACTGGTGCTTCAACTACTGATTCTACTGGTGCTTCAACATCTGGTGCTTCAACTACTGATTCTACTGGTGCTTCAACAACTGGTGCTTCAACAACTGGTGTTTCAACAACTGGTGCTTCAACAACTGGTGCTTCAACAACTGGTGCTTCAACAACTGGTGCTTCAACAACTGGTGCTTCAACTACTGGTTCTTCAACTGTTGGTTCTTCAACTGCTGGTTCTTCAACTACTGATTCTACTGGTGCTTCAACATCTGGTTCTTCAACAACTGGTGCTTCAACTGCTGGTTCTTCAACTGTTGGTTCAACTGCTGGTTCTTCAACTGGAGACGATTCAACTACTGGTTTAGGTAAAGGTATGGGACGCTGTGAACGTTTTTCTTTTACAATGCCTCTGTTCATTTTATGATATAGATTGATGATTTTATAATATAGAATAATATTTTATTTTTTAATATAAAACACAAATGAATAAACATTTGGTGATTTTTAAAGAGCAAGATAAACAAAATGAAGAATTGCTTAAATCAATCAAAAGGCAAAAAGAAATTGCGCAACAATTAAATAAAGAGTTAGAGTCTCAAAATCAATTATTAGAAGATTTAAGAGAAGGTGTAGAAATCATACCGCAAAAAGTTAAATTAAGGCATAAAAGATTGGATACTATTATAGGAAATCAAAGAATGTGGAATCAATGGATTAAAAGTTGGATTAATTAATTAACGTTATTATAGTATGGGTTAAAATCGAAAATTTTTTTAATGCTTAAATATTAATTAGTTTAAATATTTATGAATGAACAGAATAATATATTAAATCCTCAGGATCCGCCTGGTGAGAAAGGTGAGATTGGACCACAAGGTATTCCAGGAATTCAGGGTCCAATTGGACCTCAAGGGCCTCAAGGAGAAGTAGGCACCCAGGGACCATCTGGTATACCAGGTCCTATCGGAGAAAAAGGAGAAAAAGGTGACATAGGACTACGAGGTTCGCAGGGATTACCTGGTATTCAGGGATATGGTCCAATGGGACCTCGAGGCCCACCTGGAAAAGATTTTTGTTTACCGGAAAATATGACAATAGAAGGTGTAAATCAAAAATTATATATAAAGAATCGAGATGCAACATTTGTGTTGAATGATTTAAATCAATTAATGTTATTGGGAATAAATTTTAATGAACAAGACGCTAAAAGTACTGGTAGGGGTACTATTTATGTTGACAAAACTGGTAATTTAAAGGTTGTTTTATAAATTCAAATGCATAAAATTAATTTATTGTGTAATAATAAAAACATCATGTCAGCTTGTTGTGGCCAAGGTGTTTCCGACTTAATGACCCAATTTAAAAAAACTACTGGTTTAACAGTTAAAAATCATCCACATGATTTAAAACCAATGACGACTCAAATAACTCCTCAAACATTTACCAATACTTTTACCAAAACTGGGTTTACGAAATTTAGTAGACCAGCAAAATAAAAAACTTCCACTTTAACGTTCAATTATACTTTATTCTTGGTCAAAAGGATTTATTAAAACATATAGTACAATTATCATTTTCACATAATTTTTGATTAACACAATATGGACACCAATTATTATCATGTATAATATGAGCAGGTGTTAATTCAAATTCATGGTTACATTTATCACAATTAAATAAATATTTTTTACCACTACATTTATACACTTCATGTGGTTTTAAATCATTTAGTTCACTCCAAAATTTACTTTTGGTATGTGAAGCAAATCTTCTTTCAAATACTATTTCTTTCATATTAATATTAAATATGAAATAAATAATTTATTCAGCCTCACTCAGCCTACTTCTAAATGTGAATTGTCCAAAAAACCATTCAATTATTCTTTTTCTCTAATTCTTAAAAAAATTGGAAATCTCGGACGTTTTGAATGCTTATCAATTTCCCAATATTTTATAGTAATTATAGTTCCTTTTGGAAATAATTTTTTCCAATTTTTACGTTGTATATCATCAAAACCACTACCAACTTTAAAATGAATATTAGGTTTATCTAACCATTTAACATGTAAAGCCCCCATAACATTACTATTACGATTTTCACCAAATTCCATACCTTCTACAATAGCTTCATCGTCAAAGAAATCTTTTACTTTTAAGAGATGATGACTTCTTTTATTTTCGTAAAATGAATCAGGATGTCGGAGCATTGACCCTTCTGCACCAGCTTCAACTAGATTTTTATGAACTGTATCCATATGTTTTAGATCTTTAACAATAGTATGTTCAACGACTTGTAAATGAGGAATATCTTTTAATAATTTTTTCATAAGAGTATATCTTTCGTTAAATGGCAGATTAATAAGTGGCATATCAAACACCATAAATTTTGCTTTTTTCCATTCAGACTCAACTGGATTTTTTTTACGGAATATACCTGTACCAGCAAAATCTTTTCTTTTAGTATAAAGTTCACCATCTAAAACTAAATCTTTAGGGAATTTTTCAGTAAAAGATTTAGGTGCGAAAAATGGTTTATTATTTCTTGACATAAATGAATCAGATTCACCATCGTAAATCGCTCTGATACCATCCAATTTTTCACTTATATAATAACCAGTTGGATCTTGACCATTATATTTATGAGCTAACATTGTTCCAAATGTATTTTTATTAAATTTTTTAGAAGTCGGTATATTTATAGGTATAGATTTACGTTTAACAGATTTCTTTGACTTTTTAGATTTACGTTTAACTGACTTTGATTTTTTACTTTTCTTCGACTTTGTTTTAACTGACTTGGACTTTTTAGATTTACGTTTAACTAATTTACTTTTACGTTTAACTGACTTTGACTTTTTACGTTTAACTGACTTGGACTTTTTAGATTTGCGTTTAACACTTTTACTTTTACGTTTAACTGACTTTGATTTTTTACTTTTAGACTTTTTAGATTTGCGTTTAACACTTTTACTTTTACGTTTAACTGACTTTGGTTTTTTACTTTTAGACTTTTTAGATTTGCGTTTAACTGACTTGGACTTTTTAGATTTACGTTTAGCCTTTTTAGATTTACTTTTAGGAGTTTTGACAGATTTTGTTGTTTTAGGTAGTGTAGAGGTGTCTTTCTGCCATCTTTTAACATTATTGCTTGTTAAGATAACTTTCCAATATTCTCCATCGTTACCTATTCTTACAGTTCCTATAGGAAATAATGTTGCAGATTCAGGGGGGCTTTTTCTTTTTATGTTCATTATAATATGAACATAAAATAAATTTTCTCAACATAAAACAATTTATGCAACAAAACACTCCTTATCGTTTATAATTTTTTTTTTTATTTATCTATATTATAAATATAGATATAGTTTATATATAATAAATGTCACAGTTTACACCTCCATCTAATCCTTTAGCAACATTATTTCATGGAACTGTAACTATAGAACCTGGATGTGATGCTTCAAGCAATCCAGGTGATGGTGGTCTATATGGTTTTGGTGATATGTTTGTATCCCGTCAAGTGCAAATTGGTTATAATTCAACACTTCCTAGTTTAAATGCGTCAACTGGTAGTTTAGTAGTACATGGTGGTATTGGAGTTAAAGAGAATGCTAATTTAGCATTAAGTTTAAATGTTGTAGGTACAACTGGTAACTCTACAAATCTTCGAGAAACACATATTGATACTACTTGGGGGCCATTACAAGTTAGTGGTGGTAATCAAATTTCAATGTCTGTTGATGCTGCTATTTCATTAGCGTCAATTAATAACAGTGTTAAAATTTCTGCTGGTAATACTATTGTTTTAGAATCCTCATTAAATTCAGCGACAGCTATTCAAATTACAAATAAAAATGCAGGAGGTGGTATTTCTCTTTTAACTGGAGAGAATAGTGGTTATAGATTAACAACAGGTGTTGGTGGAGTTGATGTACTAACTTCTGCTGGTAATATTAGTCTCACTGCTAACAATGGTACTGGAACATTTACAGTTAATTCTAGTCAAGCTAATCAAAATCTAACCCTTAATTTAACGGGTAATACTGATTCAGGTATATTAATTCAGAGTGATGGTAATAATACAAATAAAAATGCTATTCAAATTAATACAGTGCATCAGGAAGGTAGGATTTTTCTTACTAATACGAGTAATGGTAGTCATTCGGGTCAAATTCGTATTCTAGCAGGTAGCAATGGGTTAATTGCTCATACAAATACAGGTGGTTCTATTGATATTTTAGCGCGTGATGCTCCTAGTTCTTTTATTGTTGATAGTGCTGGGGCTGATAAAAATTTAACTATTGCAGTTAGAGGAGTTACAGATAGTTCTTTAATATTAGAAAGTGAAGGTACAAGTAATATTGATGCTATTATGATTAGAAATACAAATACTGATGGTTCTATTTTAATAGCGAATGCTACAACTGGTTCGGGTGGTGTGTCCATGTATACTGGTTCAGGTGGATTAACTGCCTCGACCTTATTTGGAGGGATTAATTTAACTGCTAGAGGAGCTGCTAGTACTTTTATTAATCAAACAACAGCTGATTCTGGTCAAGATTTAACAATTTGTGTCAAGGGGATTTATGGTACAGAAACCACTCAATCCAATAAATTAATATTATGTTCAGAATCAGTTGCTGGAGATTCAATTTATTTAAGAACAAGTGGTGGTACATATTTGAGTTCTAGGGGTCAAATAAATATTCAAACAAGTGATAGTACTAATGGGATTAATATTGGTACAACTGTTACTGCACCAGTAACAATTGGTACACCAACATCTACTACAACAATTAGGGGTAATCTAGATGTTCAAGGTACTACAACTACGTATGATTCCACTATCATTCAAATAAAGGATAATTTTATTCAAGTTAATAATAAACCAGAGAGTACATCCTTAGATGGTGGATTAGCTATTAAACGTTATCAACCAGTTGGTAATGGTGTATGTCAAAGTTTATCTGGGTCTATTATTTCTGATACACCTGAATTTATTGGTAATATTACATCTGTTACTTCTGGAAGCTCAAGTGCAGTTTCGGTTAGTATTTCTACTACAGATTTTAATATGATATCAGACTCTTATGCTGGATATTGGTTAAAAGTTACTTATTATAATGGTTCTACAATGGGTAGCCCAGTCATAGAAGACCATTCAAATGATTATTGTTGGATTAGACGTATTAAAGCGTCTACTACATTAACTACAAATACAGCATCATTTACGATTTATAATACAATTGACCAAACTAATCCTGCTCCAACTGGTTTAGGAAACCCAGTTCCAGCTGAAGGTATGGATTATCCAGGTGACATAGTTTCACCTAGCGGATTAACTGGTAATCAAACATTAACTTTCTCTCTTTATCCTTGTCATTGGATTGTTAGTATGTGGGATGAATCTAATAAAGAATACGCATTAGTTTGTTCACGTTCTATAGGTGAATATGGTAATATAGCGGATCCACAACATTATATTAATTTACATGTCAATAATATTAAGGCAAATGTTTTAACAGTTAACAGTATCAATAACTTGACAGCTGATATTCAATTTACAACACAATTACCCCCAAATGTTACTCCAGTAGAACTTGACCCATCTACATCTATACCTACACCTATTCAATTAGGTTATACCTACCCTAAATATGGTGTATTTATTATTTTAGTTAGACCAAAAATTGCTACGGGTACATCTCCATATGCTATATTTGTTGTTGGTAGACGTAATTCTGCAGATGCCTGTGGTCAAATTGCTCGTCTTATTTCTATTAAAGGTACAAATGGAGAAATGTTAGGTATGTCTTGGCCAGCAAACTCATATCCAAACTTATTCTATCGTCCAGCACCAGGTACAGAAGTTGGTACGGTTGATTTCACTCTTAAATTCATTGCCGTTTAAACGTTATGTTAGTAGGAATATTTTTATTCCAAAGAGGTTAATAATTCTAGAAATTTTAACTCAAACTCTAAAGAATGATGATAAGCATTGTAAAATTTATTTAATTAGACCACATTTGTTTAATTAAATAGATTTGACTTTGGTAGTAAAATTATATGTAATTGTAGTTCCATTACGTTCAACTTCTACCTTTTCTGACTTTTTAGTTACTCTATAATCATATGTTTTATGCATAGAACCTTGGGTAGTCTCACGAATCTTAACCTTAAGACTCAATGGACCAGTTGCGTTAATAGAATGATAGGCTTTGCTAAATGCCTTTCTGGCAGCACCTATAGGAGTTTCTGAAAGAAATCTTCCTCCTGTATAATTTATACGACCACCTTTTGTTTTTTGAATACTTTCAATTGTAAAAGAACGAGACATTTTATATAATTAATCAATAAATAAAATATTTAAAATTTAGAATTAATATTGACAATATCATTTTGAAATTCTAGTTATTTAAGAAATTAATTAATTTTACCATACACGTATCCATTGCATATGACATTAAGAAATTACAAGTTAAAGAGCTTTTCCAAGTCATCAAGTCGTTTCTTTAATATTTCATTTTCGTGTTTTAATTCTTTGATACATGCCATATTTAATGCTGTAATTCTATCATATGCTAAACTATAATAAGCATCTTGACTATTTCTCATTAGTAGTTCTGGGAAATGTTCTTCAAAGTCTTGTGCTATGAATCCTATATGGTCGTTATGGTCGAAGGAATGAATTGAGTTATATTTTAATGGAGTAATTCTTTCAATTTTAGCAAGTATTGATTCCAAAGGTCGTAGATTTTTCTTGAGACGATTATCTGAACTGGATGTTACTGTACCTCCTACATAAACATCTTTTAATATACCGACACCTCCAGCAATTGTCAATGCCCCACCATTTGTAGTAGATGTAGCATTAGATGTTTTTGAAATACTTACACCACCAGTTACCATAAATGCAGCTGTTGTACTATTACTTGAATCTACAATACTTCTTATAATTCCAGTGCCATTTACATCAAATGTTTGTCCAGGTGAAACAGTATTAATACCTACGTTACCACCTGTAACTGTTAATCCTATTGTATTATCATTAACTAATCTTATAGAACCTCCAGCTGCGTTATTTAATACTATATTTCCTGATGTTGCTTCATTATAAATATTTAAATTTTTGATATTGACAGTTGGACTAGGGAAGCCTATATAACCCTTTCTTCCATTAGAATATCCAAATGGATAAAATTGTAGATAAACGTGGTCTGTACCTTCAAATATAGTATTCTCACCGCCATTTCCATTAATATGCAATTTACTAGCTGGAGTTTTTGTATTGATACCTATATTACCTCCAGTTGTATACAAGTTACCAAGTGTATTGGAATTAAATTGTGCTTTTAATTCATTACTTACATATAAATTAGTATTGGTTATATTTGTGACAACTAAATTAATTGTTGTATTATTTGTTGAAATAACACTTGGAATATAACCTACTTGTCCTACATATAAATCGGCACCAATTCCTGCTCCACCAGCAATAGTTAAACCATTACCCGAAGATGCACTTGTTGCATTGGTAGTGTTCTGAATTGAAATACCACCAACCACAATCAATGCGCCATTAGATACATTCGTTGACCAGTTAGTTGCAGTGAGAGTTAAATAATCAAATGTACTGTTTGTTGATTGTGAATTTCCATAACGAATCGTTCCCCCAACGATAAGGTCACCAGCAATAGCAGCGCCACCGGCAATTGTAAGTGCTCCACCATTTGAAACACTAGTTGCATTTGTACTACAATTGATAGATAATCCACCTTGTAGAACAACACTACCGGTTGAACTATTACTACAACTTGTAATATTTTGGAAATTACTTGATGCGTAAATATTTATATAACCATCTTGTGAAAATGACATGTATTCATATTCTGTTGGGATACCACCAGCTAACGTACCTACAATTGATCCACGATAATTTGAAGATACATCACTCTTTAATCGAATATCAATATATCTATAACTAGCATCATTCAAACCAAGATAATTTCGAGTACTAATACGTAAACCACCATCTTGATTTGCAGAATAAGGTATAGTACTTATTTCTAAACGTTGATTAGGGGAAGTATTTTGAATACCTACATTGCCTCCTGTTGTAAAAATATTACCAATCGTATTTGTATTAAATGTAGCAGCAAAACTACCAGATGTAATACGAGTAGTTCCTGAAACATCTAATCTGAAACTAGGAGAAACATTATTAATACCGACGTTACCACCAGTTGTATATAAATTTCCTAATGTATTAGAATTAAATTGAGCTAATAAAGTATCTGTAAATCTTCCAGTGCCACTTATATCTAAGGTATATGCTGGTGCTATATTTTTTGTATTAATACCGAGGGCATTACTTGTTAAAAACATATTAGCTGCAGTTGTATTAGAATACCATTTAAATTGACCTCCTTGAGAACTGAACCATACGGTAGAATTTTCAACACCTAAAGCATAATCAATATTACTAGCTGTAATTGATGGATATAGTACTATTTTGGTTCCAGGACTTCTAACCGTCGTTGTTGGTGCAGATACACCTGATTGACTAAATATAATAGTATTTCTTGTAGAATTAGATAAAGCGATATCACCGGAAAGATTAATTGCGCCCACGGAATTTGTAATGGAGTTAACTGTATTTGCAATAAATGTTGTATTATTACTTCTAAAAGTACCATTTACGTCGAGTGTGTAACCAGGACTTGTTGTATTTATACCAATATATGTACCGATAATACCTACTGGACCTAAACTACTTTCAATTATACTAATATTACCAGCATCAAATTGAATTTTTGGTCCTTGGCTTCCTGGGAATATTTGGTCATATAATTTAATTCTTGAAATAGCAGTTCCTGTATTTGAACCAAATTGAGCAATTAATCCTCCGGAATCTCCTGCAACACGTACATCTAAAGCGGTAGCTGGGGATGTTGTATTAATACCTACATTTCCACCGGTTGTAAATATACTACCAACAGTATTTGAATTAAATCTGAGATTAGCTGTACTTGTTATTAAAACACTTCCAGCAGTTGCATATGTTAATACTACATTAGATAAAGTTTGATTTGTAATAATTGAGTTTGTAATTGTAGTGTTTGTTGAATTAATATTTGTTAATACCGTATTTGTAGATGTAATATTTGTAAGTATTGCATTTGAACTCGACAAGTTGGTATTAATTATATTTGTATTGTTTAATGTTCCAGTAGTTGAATTAGTTGAGACTAAATTAGTTGTAGTTGTATTTGTACCAGTTATACTTCCAAAAGTCTGAGATGTTAATATAATGTTTGTTGTAGTTATATTTGATGTTGTAATATTTGTAGATAACAGATTAGTGGTAGTTACATTAATAGATAACATATTTGTCATAGTTGAATTAGTAATATAAGCATTACTACTCGTTACTGTATTACTTGCTATAGTATTACCAACATACATACTTTTAATAACAGAGGCTCCACCAGCTACTAATAATCCACCACCGTTTGTAATAGAACCTGAATCTGTGCTACACTTAATAGTTATACCTCCAAATGTAACTAAACCACCACTTGTTAGGTTAATAGATGCATTTGTTGCAGTTAACGTAAGATAACTAAAGGAGTTAACATCAGAACTTGTTCCAGATTGTAGATTTCCTGAAAATGTAATAGTACCACCATATACATTACCACCTATATATACATCTTTTGCAAAACTAGCTCCGCCACTAACTGTAAGAGCCCCGCCACTATTTGTTGTTTGGCTATTTTCTGTTCCCAAGATATTAACATTACCTGTTTTAATGTCTGCTGTAATTAATGTTCCAACTAAACTTCCAGATGAGAAACGTGAAATATGAAGGTCATTGGATGGTAATAATCTTCCAAAACTCCACGCAATATTATTAGATGTATTTCTAAAAGTAATAAAATCAGTGATATTATTATTATAAATATCGAGTGTATTTGATAAACTTGTATAATCATCTAAATAAATCACATTATTAATTAATCTAATATAACTACCATGTTGAGCGCTACCAACAGCAAAATTTCCGGACCCTACACCTAGAACATTTTGTCCCAATGTCCAACTACCAGAAGTTGTATAATTGTTTTGATTACCAAAATAAATACTTGTTTCATTTCCATTAGTAACCGGTGTTAATTTTATTTGAGAATTAGAATTACTTCTAATATTTACTTGACCATTAACACCAATACCTCCGTAAAATATACCACTACCAGTAAGAGCTGATATACTATTATTTGTGCTATATACAGTAATATTTCCGCCTAAAATAGCATTTTTACCTAATGCGAAACCACCAGCAACTGATAATGCTCCGCCAGAAGTTTCACTAGTAGCTGAAACTGTACAAGCGATACCAACACCTCCATTATAATATGTTGCACCAGTTGAATAACCAGTAGATGGAACAGAACTGTTAAAATTAATATTACCGACAAGTGAATTGATAGTTAAGGTACCATTAATATAAGAATTTCCACCTACACCAATTCCTCCTGATACAACTAAGGCTCCATTATTAGAAGCTGTACTTGGAACGGTTGATGTAACATACAGAGGATTAGTAATTGTAGTATTTGCATCAGCTACAGAAAGTCGTATAGTAGAACCATTTGGTTGAAAATTAGTTGTTCCAGAATTTAGAATTTGCATTTTCATATTATCATTTTGTGTATAAAATTGAATATGACCTGATGTATTATTTCCAGCATACATATTAATTTGTCCTGAACCAGATGTATTATCAATACCATACATGATTATTCTACTACCAGATGTATTAAGGAGAGAACTACTTGCTGCCAAGCCTAGATATCCAATATGACTTCCCTGTGTTGTATTAATACCAATATAACTATTTATTGGCAAAGCGATATTACTATTAATATTAGATGTATTACTTATACCAACTGCTAGTCGTGTTGTTATAAATGCATTACCAATACTATTAGTATGAAAGAATGTATTGCTTTTTGTATTTGAACCACTATTAAAATATATATCACCACTAATAGCCGAATTAATATACAAATTCGATGCTGTATTAAGTCCTATAACATTATTTTTGGTAACGCCGGTAGAATCCAAAAATTTAAGAAATTTATTGTTATGTCTTTGAAATTCCAACTATTAGCTGACATACTTATAATTAGTGTAGATAAAATATTTATCTAAAATGTCCAAATTAAGTATGTATTGTTCAAATTAAAAATACATACAAGTTAAAAATCCCACACACTCTCCAGATCAAAGACATGTACTCAAGGAGAAGTCATGGACATTCACATTTTATATATATTTTTTAGCCAGGTGTAAGGGCAACAGGGTGAGGTGTGATTGAGTCGCGAAAAATGTTTTTAAATGTTTTTAAATGTTTTTAAATGTTTTTAAATGTTTTTAAATGTTTTCATTCTAACTGTATTTTTGATGGATAAAATTAATGTTTTGAAATGTTTTTAAATGTTTTTAAATGTTTTCATTCTAACTGTATTTTTGATGGATAAAATTAATGTTTTGAAATTATTAACGATATCATGGATGTCGTCTAGAGATTTAAAACCTGTTACTATAATATTGCCACTTTGGAAAATTAAAAATGTGATATTATTGCATGTACATTTATTAGTACATTCACATAATCCTAACTTTTGCGTGGATTGTTTTGATATTTTATATCTTAATTTTACACCAGAATATTTTTCTGGTTTGTATTCTGTAATATATGATTTTTTAATTAATTCATTAAATAATCGTTGTCTATTAAGCTCAAAATCTAGTTTTAGGTAAATATTGATACAGTTAATATCGGATTGTAATTCTTGTTTTGTCAATTTATCTAGATTTTCAATAGTATAAAGAGTTGACTCTAGTAAAAATGGACTACAGTTATATTTATATTCAATAATTGGATCTATATCTGTATGGTTTGTGTTATGAGAATAAATATTGTCTGTATAATCATATACAATTTTACCAATTATATTAGATTTACCATCTCCGTCATAATAGATGAATCCATTTTGGTAATCAAAATTAACATTTGAGTTATTTTTATATAATTTACTTTTATTCTTAAGTAATTCTATCCGTGATACTCCTACTTTTTCACCGTTCAAATTTAGTAAAGGTTTAGTTCTTTTACTCTCGAATTTTTTGGAAATAAATAGAGTTGTATTTGGATCAATTATATAATCTTTCTTGTGAATATTATAAAGAACTTCATTATCCGATACATATTTAAAACCTATAATAGTTTTATTATTACTATCACGGTTATATACATTATTATTATTATCTAAATACACGTTATTTACATCAGATGTCAATAAAATGGTATCGTATTTTTTACATAAATCTAGTAATTTAGCATATAGAAGAATAATAATCTCTTTTCCTTCTGATGGGTATTTAACACCTGTTAAATGAAGTGATCCATTACCAAATAATTTAACATTAATAATTTTATCTTGTAATGTAGGATTTAAATTAACAATAATAGAAACTTGATTGTAAAAAAGTGTTTTGTTAATTTTGTTTTGGTTTTTAGTTTTAGATTTTTTGTAAATTGACGTGGAATATTTTCCTTTTAAAATACTTGATTTACCAAAATTGTATTTGATACCTATAATATTGTCATCAATTTCTAAATATTTACCAATATTCATCAAATTTAAATTACAATTTGGAATCTGTAACGACATTGTAATTGTAGAAACTTTGTAATCTAACACGTTATACACTAAAATTTTATTATTTTCGGACAAGTCTATGTCATTCTCATTAGATTGACAGTCAAAAGACATCTTATTAAAAATATCGTAAAAAAATTATTCAATTTTATTCAAATAATTTTTTTAGCTTATTAATTAAAAATTTTCTAATATAGCAAATAAAGATTCTTCTTCATTATCTGATAATTCACCATTAAAAGATATCTTTAATTCATATTGATCAAATGCTAAAAATTTAACATTGAACTGTTTTTTAATTTGTATTTCTATATCATGCATGTTTTTATTATGAATATATAAAGTATACATTACGTCTTTCTCCATATTATATGTATATTATTAAAATTTTTATTACTTTTGAACTAATATATATAAGAATACAATTTCATTACAACTATACATTTTATACATTTATATAAAAATTTTTATTACTTTTGAACCAGTTGTTTAATATAATATAAGAACGTATAATTTCGTTACAACTATACATTCCTAAACTGGTTGTTATATGCCAAATAGCATGTAATTCAATATAATGTTGACAATAATGATTATCAATATTCCATACTACTAAACTAAACATTAGTAAATAAATACCTTGATAACTATGATATTTAATATACGTTTTAATTTTTATATATTTTTTAAATTCATCTATTGATTTTGTAGTATCTATTACATTATTATTATAAAATGTGTTTCTAGAAGATCTTTTTTTATTATATTTATATTTATATCTATATCTATATCTATATCTATCATTTAAAGATAATTCTATATCTGATGCAGTATTTAAAGTTTTATGATCAAATTTCTTTACATAATTAAATGGATTAATTTTGTAGAATATCTTGTTTAAATTTGCATTTATATTATAACATGTATAAAAAAATAATATGATAGATAACACTAATCCGCCTTGAAACATTAATACTTGTAATTTTGGATGTATATAGTAGCTTGCAATTATAATAGGTACAAATGAGTAAATTATTGTATAATTTATTGTGTATATTTGTATATGATTGATTAATAATAATTCTGTTGTTAATATTCTATAATATTCAATTACAATTAACAACATAGGTATCTCATCTAATAATTGCCATATATAAACAAGAGTAGCATGAAACATCATTGTACCAATTCCAACAATAAATAAAAGTACATTTGAATAATATAATGTTGCGATACCATCATTTTTAAAATACGCGTATATGCTACTAGCACATAAGAAAATACCAGTTAATGTATTCCAGTATTCTGCAATATATTCTGATTTAAAATAATCTAATTCGCACCACGAAATTGACGATGGTAATGTTAATATTTCTTTTAAATACATATTTAAAAATTAATTGCATCTAATTTTTTTCATTTTATTTTATATGAATTATAAAATACCATTACGAAATAAAAATAGTTGATTATTCTATTGTTTCAGCAGAAGATTTTGATATATTAAAGTTATATATTTAGGTAGATTTAATGACGAAATTAAGGCTGCAAAATCTAGAGATAAAGCAACAAAAGAATATTATGGCGAATATGGCAATTTAAATTTTGATGATTAGTATTAATTCGCTTTTGACAAGCGTAGACTTATGCATTACTTATATTACCAGCTGAGTGAGCTAGCTCCAAACATAATTACTTTAATTTAATTAATCTTATTTTCATTTTTTTAATGAAGTTTTTTTTTCTTTGATAATATTAATAACAAATATATGTCTGCTCATTTCTCATTTACCAAAAGTTTATATGATAACTGTAATCTAAAGAAAAAGGACGAAGAAAGTACTGGTGCTTTTAAGTGGATTACTGACACTGTTTATGAACACAAAGATAGCTGTAATGTTGATGCTAGTCCATTTATGCATAACCAATTTAAAAGTATTCCAGCAAAAGCCGTTGATATTGAAAATGATTTACGAAATCAAACTAGACTGTTATCACGATGTCCAGAATCCAGATTTGATCCATCCAAGGTAACAAATGATAATAAATTTACTAGTAAATTAGAAAATTGTAAATCAAATAATCTTGTACCTGAATATACTAGAGTTAATAAACCTTGTAATATTTTTAGCGGTATTTCAATTAATCGCTTCCATCCTTTATGTGAAGATTTACAAGATGTCAATAAAATTCAATCTAATAGTTATATTGGCACTAATACCCGCCTTCAAGTTAAGGATGCTTTTAGTCAAGCTAAACAAGAACAATCAACACGTTCAGGTGCAGTTCCGTTATTTAATCCCCAACCATATAAATTATAAATATGTCTGTAATGTCTAACTCAAAATTTAATATAATTATCTTAGCCTATGCTAGTCTATCAAATAAAGTCTTGAACTTTATCTCATTCTCCATATCTTCTAAATTGATTTCTTCATGGTCTGGTTCACTTAATTCTTGTTCATTACCCGTATTAAGGATTATTGAAGGTAATTCAATTCTACGTTTTTTAGAACGTTTTCCCAGTAAAAATGATAGGAAATCTTTATGAACATTTGTCACCTTACACATTTGCCATCCAACAAATATTGTTACAAGAGCACCTGAGGTTTTTCCTACACCTTTAACAAAAGAATCTATAAATAATTGCGTAAATACATTATTAGGCATTTATAAATATGATTATAAAATACGTAAATAGAATTATGTTTTATTTTTAACGAACTCGAGTTAAAAATTGTATTTTAATTTAATCGATAAAAATATAGTTATGAATGATTATATTGAAATCATTAAAAATCAATTCTTTTCAAAGGATAATATTGATTTTATTAATAAGATTGCGAATAGTAAAAACATTTCCATAATATCAAATCAAATAACATTCAATGCTTGTAATAATATTTATAATCAATTTATACATACAGTATATACTCAAAAAAAGACAATAAAACCCGAAACAATAGAAGAATTACTTATTACTCTAAATAAGATGGTTATCGATTTAATTATTGAAGACTATACAACTAAATCTGACACAAATCATACAACTAAATCTGACACAAATCATACAACTAATATTGATACAATTCATACAAATAAATCTGACACAAATCATACAAATAATATTGACACAAATCATACAAATAAATCTGACACAAATCATACAAATAATATTGATACAAGTGATACAAATCATACAAATAATATTGAGACAAGTGATACAAATCATACAAATAATATTGAGACAAGTCGTACAGATATTGAAATTAATACGACTCCAGTTAATACATACCCACTTCTAATTGATATAGGTAATACAAATGATACAATGACCAATACAATAATGACCAATACAATAATGACCAATGTTAAGCAGGATATTACTAGAGAAAGTTTATATTTATTTTCAGAAGATAGTTTATTTAAAGATGGAGAGTATAAATTTGAATTTAGACGAAAGAACATTAAGAATTTAAATTTGCAATCATTTGAAATATTTAATAATTTATATAACGTTACAGAAAATAACAATACTATTGAAATATCTGAAAAAAATAATAAAAAAAGTATAAATATACCAGTTGGATGTTATAATTTAGAAGACTTAATACAATGTCTTGAAAAAAATATAGTAGATAAATGCAACTCTAACATTAAAATTACGCATGATAAATATAAAAATTTGATTTCTATAAAGGGAGATGGACCTTTCTCAATGAATTTTATAGAAAATGAAAACTTATTTATACCACTGAGGTTTATTTTGGGGTTTGATAAAAAAGATTATATGAATAATAATATCTATTTAACAAGCCAACACCCAGTATGTAATATATACGATAATATATATATTAAAATAACAAAAAACTACGCGCATATATTTAATACCAAATGGTCTAAAGATTTTAATTTTTACGATATTGTATCATTTAAACAATTATATACCTTTGGCGATGATGTTCGTATTAATATGTCTAATAACATATCTCATACAAATATTGATATAGATGATATAAGTTTAGAATTATATTATAGACATATTCATCATAGAAAATTCTATAAAATAAACCAACGTTTAAAATTCTTAATGGTATTTAATATTGACAAAATATTGTAATTCGTATATATATCAATACATTATAATTCATCTTCGCTTTCACTATCTGTTTCGCCTTCTAATATATATATGTCACTTGTATTATAATAAATAACAATTTCTTCTGGTATTTCTTCTGGTATTTCTTCTGGTATTTCTTCTGGTATTTCTTCTGGTATTTCTTCTGGTATTTCTTCTGGTATGTAGATAGGAATGTGTGCGATTGATTCCAATGGAAGGTCAG
>Ga0208133_1000320_pt1 | contig 19341 bp, 30 predicted proteins | sample ColrivemetaGS535_FD_187595 | JGI IMG/M metagenome (GOLD analysis project Ga0208133, IMG submission 187595) | Estuarine microbial communities from the Columbia River estuary, USA - metaG S.535 (SPAdes) (version 2) | ecosystem: Environmental > Aquatic > Marine > Intertidal zone > Estuary | place... | reverse complement strand
TATGGGTAAAGAATTTAATGCAGATTCTTTAAGATGGGATAATCCAACTTATGAGAGATGGGATGAAGAATGTCCTCTTAAAGATATTTATAAAAAGTCAGAATTAGTTGAGATTAAAGTTGAAAAACCAAAACCACCATTTTCATCAGACGAAATTATGTCATTTGGTATTCAACAGGGTCCGATGATGGGTAAAGTAATTGGTGCTACTACTGGTAAAACTAAAGAAGAAGCTTTGGAAATAATTAAACAAATGACTGGTAATCCTGATTTACAAATGCCAATAACAGAGAAAAAATGGATAAAAACATTCGAAAATTTTAGAAGTTCTAAATAAAAAAAACCCACTCAAATGAGTGGGTTTTTTCTTTTCAGATATAATCTTATTTAACTTCTTCAAAATCAGTATCTTCTACCTCATCATTACCATTTGTCGTAGTAGATTCAGTTGGTTCTTCAGTTTGACTTTGTTCATACAACTTAGTTGAAATTGTATTCCAAGTCACATTTAACTTCTCAGAAGATTCATCGATTTTTTGAACATCTTTATCAGAATAAGCTTTTCTTAATTCTTCTAGGTCAGCGTTCAATTGAGTTTTGTCTTCATCAGTTAATTTTTCATCAAACTCTTTAATTTGTTTTTCCGTTTGGAAGATTAAAGAATCTGCTTTGTTAAGTTTCTCAACTCTTTCTTTTTCAAGTTGATCAGCTTCAGCGTTTAATTCAGCATCAGCTTTCATTTTCTCAATTTCCTCTTTAGTTAATTGAGAACCTCCCTCAATACGAATTTGATTTTTCTTACCAGTCGCTTTATCTTCAGCTGATACAGATAAGATACCATTAGCATCTATGTCAAAAGTTACAGATACTTGTGGGATTCCTCTAGGTGCTGGCATAATACCATCTAAGTGAAAACGTCCTAAAGTTCTATTATCTTTCGCCATTGCTCTTTCACCTTGTAAAACGTGTAATTCTACTGAAGGTTGGTTATCAGATGCCGTTGAGAAAGTCTCACTTTTTCTTGTAGGAATTGTACAATTCGCTTCAATCAATTTAGTGAATACACCACCCATAGTTTCGATACCCAATGAAAGTGGAGTTACATCTAAAAGGAGAACATCAGTAATACTACCATTTAAAACTGCTCCTTGAATAGCCGCTCCTAAAGCAACAACTTCATCAGGGTTAACAGATTTATTTGATTTTTTACCAATGTAGTTTTCAAGTGCTTCTTGAATAGATGGAATTCTTGTAGTACCACCAACAAGGATAACTTCATCAATATCAGATGTTTTTAATCCAGCACTTTTCAAAGCACTTTTCGCACATTTGATAGCTCTCTCAACCAAACTCGCTGTTAATTGTTCAAACTTAGCTTTAGTTAATTTCTTAACAAAGTGTAAAGGTAAACCATCAACTGCAGTGATGTAAGGTAAATTAATTTCAGATTCAGATGTAGAAGATAATTCAATTTTAGCTTTCTCAGCCGCATCTTTTAATCTTTGTAAAGCCATTGCATCTTTAGAAAGGTCCATTGAGTGTTCAGATTTGAATTCATCAACCATCCAAGTAATGATTGCGTTGTCAAAGTCATCACCACCTAAGTGAGTATCACCATCAGTAGATTTTACTTCAAATACACCATCACCAATTTCAAGAACAGAAACGTCATGAGTACCACCACCGCAATCAAATACTAAGATTTTAGAGTCAGTGTTTTTCTTATCTAAACCATAAGCTAAAGCTGCCGCAGTAGGCTCATTTATAATTCTTTCAACTTTTAAACCAGCGATTTCACCAGCTTCAATAGTTGCAGTTCTTTCAGCATCACCAAAATAAGCTGGAACAGTGATAACCGCTCTTGTTACTTCGTGACCTAAATAGTCTTCAGCAGTTTTCTTCATTTTTTGAAGTATCATTGCTGATAATTCTTGTGGAGTGTAGTTTCTATCGTCAATTTTAACTGTTGGTACGTTAGAACCATTAGATACTACCTCATAAGGTACTCTAGTGATTTCATCTTTACAAGATGTGAAATCTTTACCGATAAATCGTTTAATTGAATAGATTGTTTTTTTTGGATTTGTTACCGCTTGTCTTTTTGCAGGATCTCCAATCTTTCTATCATTCTCTGTAAATGATACAATAGATGGAGTAGTTCTTTTTCCTTCAGAGTTGCTGATTACGATTGGTTCACCACCTTCAACTACAGCAACACAGCTGTTTGTTGTTCCTAAGTCAATTCCAATAATTACGTCTTTTGCCATACTTTTTTTCTTTCTTTTTTATTATTATATTGTCAATTAATGTGCCAAATTTATAACCTGACAGAAAGTCAGGTTTTGTGTTAATATTTAAACACAAACTATATATGTATATAAAGATGATTTAAAAAGTTTAGTAAAAACAAAAAAGTTTCACTTTAAAGTGAAACTTTTTTTATGCTGAAATTATTTGGATTTTGCATTGGACTAAAATGATTATAGGAAGATACCCAATTGTAATCACCTTCTATTTTTTTAATCTTTGTTTTCTTTCTTTTCTTAAAATCGCTGAACTTTTTTAGTTTCATTTTCCCATTCTTTTTTTGTGATAGTCACCGCTGACTTAACAAAGTGATTATGAGCAACACTTTGTTCTTTTGTTCCTCTATCAAAATTCCAAAACTTTGCTTTATCGGATGAACATTGTAAGGTTACTGATAATCCACCCGCGTCGGTTCTATATAAATACTCACCACACTCGGTACATTTATATTTATCAATCTTAAACATATACTATATATTAATTTTAACTATCAAATATAATAAAAAAAGTGACCCCATTGGTATCACTTTCTAAATTAATCATCAGCATCTTCCTCTACATCAACAAAGAATAAAGACGAATCTCTTTCTTTTAAAAATTCACGAGATACTAATAACTTTCTGTTTCTATCAGATACCCAATCTTTAGCTAATTCATATACATCTTTACCTTTAGATAAAGACATAACATAAGCAAAGTTTTTATCTTTACGGTATTTCAAAGCAAAAGTTTTTCTCATTAATTGTAATCTTAGTTCACCTTCAAAATCTACACCAACACCACATTCTAAGAATAAATCATAAGATTTCAATATATCATCAACTTTTTCAACAACTGAATGTTTCACAATCGCAATTATTTTATCTATTCTTTCGTGTGCTTCTTTTTCTTCTTCTGGTATTTGACCTAATATATCATCTATTTTTTCATCTAAAATATAATTTACTAATATATGTTCTCTATATAAATCATTAGTAAGTAAACCATGAAGAGAACAATACCATGATGTTTTTATTTTTATAAATAAACCATTAGTGAATTGAACTATCCAACCTTCTTTATCTTCAACAGATTTTGATAATTCTATCAATTGGTCTAAAGTTGAAACATCAGATGGTGCTACTTTTATAGAACCTATTTTATCAGAGTAATTAGAAAGGTCTAAGTATTCACCAGTTTTATTATCTCTTAATCTTAATAATATTAATTCTTCGTCGGAATATTTTAATACTATTCTATTTTGTGGAGAAACATATTCAAATATAGCGATTATGTCATTATCTAATGACCAATTGACAAAATTTCTTAATTCTTTATTAGAATTATAAATACGCATCATACCAACAGCTTGATCTGATTCAAAAGACATTTTGGATTTAGCAATTACTCTACCATTTGGTAATCTTATAAAAGAAGCAACTGAACCATCTTCTTTATTTGAGATTGATTTTATCTGGTAATCTTTTATAAGAGAATATTGCGTTTCTTCAACTTGGTTTAAGTTAAAGAATTTATGAAGAAGTAAGTATCTTTTAAAGAGAGAACCATCAGAGTTAAAAACATATGTTATTCCTCTCGTTTCAAATGCTGAGTTATCTTTGAAATCGGAGTATTGAACAAGTCTGTAATTAAATATAGATATATTAAATTCGTCTATAACAAATTTAGATTCATAGAATGTATCATCTCCTCTTTTAGTAAGAGCAACTGATTGATTATATGTTAATAGATTATACATTTTATTTATTTAATATACAAATATATAAAAAAAATCTGAATAATCAGAGGGTTTAATTTTTTTTATTTTCTTTTAAATATCTTTCAATAACTCGACCTCTTAGTTCGGTAGTAGAGAATGAATGTTTCCTAGAGTTATAATACATTTCAATATGCTCTAAATCTTTACCAGTAAAGTCTTTATCACGATATTCTTCACCAACAACTCTTATATTAATTGGATAAGAATGTAAAATATCTAGTAAATCTTTCTCAGTTGCATAAACAACAACTTCATCAACATACTTACAAGATTCTAATTGAATAAATCTTTCAACAACACTTTGTATTGGTCTATTCTTTTCTGGTCTATCAATAGTTGGATCTGTTTGTAAACCAACAATAAGATAATCACAAATTGACTTTGATTCTTTTAACATCATAATGTGTCCAGCGTGAAACAAATCAAAACATGAACATGTAAATCCTACTTTACTCATAAATCTTTTTGTATTTCATAGGGTATTTGTTTATCAGTAATTTCAAATTCCCTAACACCAGTTTTGGTGTTTCTGATTAGAATAAATCTAAAATCAATATTAGTACCTTGTTTTCTTCTAACATGGTAATATTCATCTATTGATCCTGGTGAATGGATTGTACCAAGATGTTTTTTATCTTCTATATAATTTAGTGTTTCCATAGACCTTATATAGTAAAAATTAAAAATGTTTAAGACATAGATGTTATAGCTGCCTCATATTGTTTTTCAGAAAGCACTTTAATCTCTTTACCATTAAACTCTTCTTTAGATAGATACTTGCTGGTTTTTAAAGCTTTTTGTAAAGAAACAACAAATGAATTACTACCATCATACTTTCTAATCTTTTTATTTAATTCAATTTTTTCTTCTATTGTCATATTCCTAATTCATTTAATTTTTCTTCTCTCATTTCAGATAAGGTCTTAAATCGGTTACTTGAATACCAAAACATTCGATCGTATTCATTTTGTATCTTATAATAGATTTCTCCTGGGTTATTAAAATCCATAACATCAGTTTCTAAGACTTCATATACTTTATCTATAATTAAGTGTTCTGAATACTGCCCAAAAGGACTTATATAAAGGAGCTCTATTACTGAATTTTCAAAGTTATTCTCATCATCTATTGCTCCTTTTTGGTTATTCTTACAAACTACTTTTATCATTATCTTTTTTTAATTACTGGACAATTTTCTGGATATCTTCTTAATTCATATCTAATAAAGATATCATTATTCATCACACTCACTATTGACCACCCAAACTTTCTAAGTATAGGATTAAGTATTATCTTTAATTTAGTTCTGTGAGCCATATCAAATATAGTTATTTTTTAAATGCTAATTGTGTTCCTTCTAAAAAATTTTCTAATTTGTTTATATTATATGTCGTATAAGTCTTATCAGATGGATAAAAAACTTTAACCATAACAAACCCTAACTCACTAACAGATATGTCTTCTAGAAGTCCCTTACCCTTCGGCGTGTCAATCAAATGTTTCATTTCTTTAATTTTTTTTGTGTATATATTAGTTTATAAACTTTATCTGTTTAATGTTCTATAATAAAGAAAAAATATTGATGAATATGACAATAAATATTTACCCGGAAGACATCGTCCGTCGATGCCTGTGGGATACTTATGTATATTACGTAATTGGTGGTTCTGATAAAGAAGCTGAAAAAATTCTTAAAGAAAATAAGGAAATAGCTATGTCTGAACAAGATGCTCTTGTTATTGGTTTACTAAAAGTAATTGAAACTGATAATCTTATATTCAAGTTTAATACTTATATAGCTGAACTACTATCAAATAGATCATCTAAAGTAAGTGAGTATTTACTTATCAGAAAGAAAACTTTTGATTCAGCTATTGAGAAGTTTGTGGATAAATTTCCAGATTACTGGGTTCCGAACTTATCATACATTAAATCATTGAAAGAACTTGTTGAATATGTTGAAGCTATGAAATTAGAAGTTGAAAAGCTTGAAATTCACAAAGTTGTAGATAAAAATGTAACTTATGAGTTTTATAACTCAGCAACAATTAAAAAGATGTTAAAATTTAATTATTAATAAAAATGGAAGATAAAAAGATTGAAGTAGAGAATATCAAAATTGATGATATGAAAGTTGGTGATATAAAAGTTGGTCTTGATTTAACTAATGATAATATTGAGGTTAATTTTGAAGATAATCCAAGAGCACATGTTTCTGTTTTAGAGGAACAATTGAAAGAATCAGAGAGAAAATATCTTTTACTTTATGCTGACTTTGAAAACTATAAAAGAAGAGTTATTAAAGAAAAAGAAGAAATTAAAAACAACACTAAAGTTTCTATGATTACCACTATTCTTGATATGGACAATGATATCGCACTGGCTATTAAAAATATCAAAGATGAATCAGCTAAAGATGGTGTTCAACTCATTGCTAATAAAGTTGAGACTTTTTTAAAAAAACACGGTATTGAACCAATTCAAACAGAAACTTATGATGGGGATTTACACGAAGTTATTTCTATTTTACCTATCGGTGAGAGTAAAATAGTTGATGTTGTGAATAAAGGATATACGTTAGATGGTAAACCATTCCGTTATCCAAAAATTATTTTAGGTGAATAATGATAACTCATCCATTAGAAGAAAAACAATTTAGTGATTTGCCTTTAAGGGAAAAGTTAAAGAATAATCTTTTTAAAGATGGATTAGTTAAAACTATGATAGGTAGTATTAATGATCCGTCTTTAAAAGATGTTTTTAGAATTGAATTAGAACATATTTTAAATAATAGAATTGATGTATTCGATAATGAATTATTAATTGGTTATTTATATGAAGATGAAGATAAAATAGAAGACTTAATTCTTCCTTCAATACGAAGAGCTTGGGCTTCTGTTTTTATTCAACCACCATCTTTATTTAGTTTTCATTCTGATGACCAATACAATAAAAGAGGTGAATTATTTCAATTACTTTGGAGTGTTGATGAGTTTATAGACTACTTAGTGAAAATATTACCAAAAGTAAAAGATACTTTAAGTGAATTTGAATTTTTAGACAGAACGGCACAAACTTTAGAACTTATTGTTCAAAATTATATAAATAGTTTGATTGATAGATGTAAAAGTAAAAGAGGTGATGAATTATTAATTGAGATTAGAGATTTAAAGATAAAAAAAACATTATGTTAAACTGGTACATAGAAAGTAGTAGAACTGATAAAGCTTATTTAGTTCGTGTTAAATCAACGGTTGAAGAAGTTATGGATTATTTTTGTGAGAAAATATCTTTAATTGATGAAGATGAATTTGATGAAAATAAAATTGTTAATTTATGTAAAGAGATATTTGATATGTTACCAATTTTAAGATTTAGAAAACATTCGGATTTTAAATGGAACAAGTTTGAAGAATGTTTTTGGGTTGAGTATAACTCAAACACTACTATTAGGTTTAATGACCCTTTGAAAGCGATTAAAAGGGATATTAGATTAAATAATATATTAAAATGAAAAATTTTAAAAATTAAAAATGAGTAAAGATTATTATAACATTTTAGGCGTTGATAAAAACGCATCAGAAGATCAGATTAAAAAAGCTTATCGTAAGAAAGCTATGGAATTTCACCCGGACAAAAATGATAGCCCTGAAGCTGAAACTAAGTTTAAAGAAGCGGCTGAAGCTTATGAAACTTTAAGTGATCCACAGAAGAAGTCAAGTTATGATCAATTTGGTCAAAGTGGTAATCCTTTTGGAGGTGGAGGCGGTGGTAATCCATTTGGTGGACATGGATTTAATATGAATGATATATTTGAAAACTTTGGTGATATATTTGGTAACCGATATGGTAATCCAGGAAACCAAAGAAAACAACAAGCAGCTAGAGGTGGTGATTTAAGAATTAAAGTTGTTTTAAACATACAAGATATTCTAAAAGGAAGTACAAAGAAACTTAAATACAGAAGACAAGATAAATGTCAACCTTGTGATGGTAAAGGTGGTACCGATGTTAGAACTTGTTTATCTTGTAATGGACAAGGACAAAGAATTGTTGTTCAAAATACACCATTTGGTCAAATGAGAACTCAAACAAGTTGTCCAGATTGTGGAGGTTCTGGTAAACAAATATCTAATAAGTGTAGTCATTGTCATGGTGATGGTACAAATTTACAAGAACAGGTAGTTGATGTTGAAGTACCAGTTGGAGTATCAAATGGAATGCAACTTAAAATGCAAGGGTTTGGTAATAATGTAAGAGATGGTGTTCCTGGTGACTTATTCATTATAATTGAAGAAGAACAAAACTTCACATTCAAAAGAGAAAATAATAATATAATTGTTGAGAAAACCATTTCTGTTATTGATGCTATATGTGGAGCTAATATAAGTGTTAGTACACCACATGGTGATATCCCGGTTTATGTTGAGTCTGGTACTGAACACGGGAAAACAATTAGAATATCAGGTAAAGGTATTCCAGATATTAATTACGGTTTAGGTGACTTACATATCAAGTTTGCTATTAAAATACCGAGAGATATTCCACTTGATGAAAAAATGATTTTAGAAAAACTTAAAAAATCAAATTCTTTTAGAGTATGAATAAATTAGAATTACTCAAAGAAATTATGAATCTCAAAGGTGATTATAAACTGGATAACGATTGGGTAATTAGAAATGTTTTGAATATAAACTCTAATGAACTAAGATCGGAAAAGATTAGAAGGATATGGAAAAAGGATACTCAATAGTATCCTTTTTTTATTTATTAAAATACTAAATTTTTGTGTTTAGGATTTCTTTTGAAATCTTTAGCAGATTGGTGAACTTTATGTTTAGAAACCCAACCAGTTGAATTCTCCATTTCCATTTCTCTAGAAGCTTTCTTATAAACAGTCAAGATTTGGTCTTGTGTGATTTTCCCGATTTTGATTACTCCTTTCATAGTTTCTATTTGTTTTTTGTGTTTAACAAATATAAGGTGAATTAATAGAATTGCCAAATCTATTTTGAAGTATATTCCCATTTTCTTGAACCACAATCAAAAATTCTGTAAAAACCACGATCATTCATAATCTGAACCTCAGTTTTATTTGAATCATATCCTAATTTAACTAATTTATCTTTTCTAAAGTTAAATCTATGTGACTTACTATCACCTATAACATAGTAATAATTTGGTTGTGTTTGATGTATAAATAAAAATCCCAATTGTTTATATAAATTACCAACACCTCTAGAGTTATCAGAATAACTTATAATAGATTTAACATTATTATTCTTTAAAAAGTTTTTAAGTAATTTACTAGCACCACCAATAACTGAATATCCAATTTTATTACAAAATCTTAATAGCTCATAAACATTTTTATCAGTCTTTTGACCCAATGACTTACGTAATGATCCAAATGTCATTAAACTAACTAATTCATTATCATAGTATAATCCTATTTTATATTTTGATCCAACAAAACCTTGTATATGGTTTCTATTTAAAAAGTCTCTAACATCAAAATTATTAACTTCTCTAACATCACACTTTCTAGCAAATAACTTATTAGATATATTTAATTTATTTAAAATTATAGATTTAACAATATCATTTTTATATAACCAATCATCTTCCCATATATGTATTAGTTGTATACCTAATTCTAAACAATCATCAGATTTCTTTTGATGATAACTATTTTCTTTATATAATTCAGAATGCCAATATAATCCATTAAATTCAAAAGCTAAGTTTAATTCCGGTAAAAATATATCCAATTCTTTACCATTTAATACTTTCTTATCCGATACTATTAAATCACCAATATAATTATTTTCTATAAAACTAAGTAATTCTTTTTCCATAAGAGATGTTCCTGTTTGTCTTGGATTGCAATTTAAACATATTTCATTATTTATTTTTTCTCTATTAACTAAATATTGTCGATTTATATCAAATATACTACTACACACCAGACACTCTAATTTAATTATATTATCACTATTATTAGTATTGGATAATCTGTCAATATAAATTATTGTATTAGGTAGTTTGGATTTAATCTTACTAGTGATAGTTTCCTTGTATTTATCAACTCTCTTTTTAATTATATCTGGATGTGATAGATGGTGAACAACTCCCCACTTTTTTATAGATATTTCCTTAACTCTATCTCTTACATGTTCATAGAAGTTATCAACACTACCCCAATTTTTAATTAATGTCTCTTTTTTTTTATAATCAATTTCAATTTTTTCATCATCAGATTTATTCTTAATAACTTCAGACCTCTTTTTAACAATATCGGATTTATCTGGATTAGAATTCCAAGTTAATTTACTCTTTTCTGATATTTCTTTAGATTGTTGAGCCCATTCAACTCCATGATTTTCCATCATAGTAGTTTTAAACTTTTCACGAATATCTTCATTACACATATAATGTGAACCACCCCACTTTTTAAGAATATTCTCTTTTGTTTTATTAATAATTTCTTTAGATTTAAGTGGATTATCAACACCCCATTTCTCTATACAAGTTTCTTTCCTCTTTTTAACAAAACATATTTTATTACCACATGTTAATCTATATCCATTTTTAAATCCAATAAATGAAAGGTGATCACCACAATCACATAGTAATAACTTATGGACATTATTAACAAAATAATAAATCCTCTCTGATAAACTACTTTCTAATAAACCATGTGGAATATTATTATTTAGATATTCTAAATAATCTATATTTTTGTGATTTTTCAAAAACAAACATAAACTACCTATATTTCTATTTGCCATTTCAACTATTAAATCTTTCATCTCTATTAAACAACTTTAGTTATATATTAAGAATCGGTGACTTTGTTTGATTTTATATATAAAAAAATTAATATATACTAAAAATAAATATTTTTTATGGCTGATGTTAATGGTTATGGGGACGCTTATGTTCCATATCAGGGTGGTTACACAATAGAGGAAATGGTTGATTTAGTTCAAACTGAACTTACTATCTCTTGTGCTTTACCAAAAACTTTACCTGATGCGAGCGTCAGACAAATTATTGAAAATAGAGCTTTACCTTTCTTTTATAGATGGTATCAGTTTGCTGTTCAAAAATTATATTATATTATTCGTAAAGAAGCTTTCTTTACTGAAGAATTTACAAGATATAGATATGTAGAAGTTCCTTGTGAGATACAAACAGTTACTTGGTTATATGAAGTTAGAGGTGATAGTTTGTTTCAGTTAGGTATTAATACACCAAACTTATCAGTAAACTTAGGAGTTACAAATCAACCATATCTATCATCATATGTTACAACAATTGGTGAGTTAGGTTTATACAAAACTTTACTTGATAACATGAGTGATATGATGAATCAGTTGAATAAATATACCCTTAAACACCATTTTAATCAATTAAATCATAGAATACATATTCTTACAGATGTTAAGCATGATGTTGTTTTAGAAGCTTATGCTAATATACCAAGAGAAAACTTATTTAAAGATGATCTTTTTTACAAGTATTGTGTTGGTTGGAGTAAAGTTATGTTAGGTAATATGGTTGGTCGTTATGACTTTACTTTACCAGGAGCGGTGAAAATAAATGGTGGTGACTTAGTAACACAAGGACAAGCTGAAGTAAAAGAAGTTGAAGAAGAAATCAAGGGTCAGAGTAATAGTTCATTTTTCTTTATGGTGAAAAAATAAAAATAATTATGGAACATATAAAAAGTATAAATGAATTTTTCTCTTTTAACAAATCGATAGAAGAATTCCAAAGGGGACAAGATTTAGCAAAAAAATGTTTAGAGGAAAATCCAGAAGTTTTATCTCAAATTCAATCTAATATTGAGAATTTGAGTCCAGAAAAAAAGGGTATTTTATCAAAAATAGTTAATAAATTAAAAAGTTTAACAGAGAAACCTGAAGAAGTTGAAAATGTAATTGGTGATGATTTATTAGAAAGTGAATCTAGATTTTCTAAAATTTTAGATAAAATAGGAAGATGGTTAGGTATTGGAACATTATTAATTACTTTATTTGGTGGTGCAATAACTACATTATACGCGTTAATGCAAGAACAAACAACAATGGCAATTATTGGTCTTATTGTATTTTTTATAGGAACCGGATTAAATCGTATTAACTTTTTAGATAAATAATAAAAAACCCAGTCAAATGACTGGGTTTTTTATTATTTTTTTATTCCCCAAAAGAATAAGTCACAATGATCTTTTTCAATTTCAAATTCAAATTCACTAAATATATCTTCAAAGTCAACACATTCTCTGATATCCTCTTCTGTTAAATTTTTATAATATTCATTATCCCAATTATCAATAGAAACATTTGGCATTGTTATCCAATTTTCATGTTTAATTTTACTTTCTTCTTCTAAAGATTTTATACCGTGTACTGGTCTACCTGTTGTAGCACAAGTAAATAAAAACATACCATTTGGTTTTAATAATCTAACTATATTCTGTATAGTTTCTTTATAAAATGGATTGTGCTCAAAACACTCACAAGATATGATTGTTTCATATGATTCGTCTGGTGCATCATAATCTTGAGCCGGACAAACAATATCAACTCCTGGTCCGGGACCTAAATCTAACCCACTATATTCACAGTTTTCAAAGAATTTATCTTCTGAACCACAAACATCAAAAGTACCTACTCCTAAAACTACCTTATTATTAAAATATTCAGGTAATTTATTTTTTATTCTATTTACATAATCAATCTGTTCTTTGTGTGCCATATTTATTTATTAATTTACTATTTCTATATATCTATATAGATTTTTTCCTTTTACTTATGAAATCTTTTAAAAGCGTTATCACTGATTTGTATCCATTGGACTTCACCACAATATTCTTTTAAGGTTCTACAACCCGTATAAGACATTGCTGATTTTAAATAATCTGTGAAGTTTTCACACCAACCAGGTAAAGTAGATTCTACTTTGTTATATTTAGATATACCCTCACCAGTTTTCAACTCAGCTCTATTCCAAGACTTTTGAACTTCTTTAGTTGACATACCTCTATAATACTTATAAACATCAACACCAGATTCAAACTTTTGCTTAGATATTTCTAAATCTATCTTTTGGTATTCAGAATTTACTAACTCAAAGTTATCACCACAACTTTCTAAACATTTATTAAAAACACCACCCAACATAACAGTATCAGCGCCCATTGCAAGAGCTTTAATTATATCAGAGAAGCTTCTAAACCCACCATCAGCGATTATCTTAGTAGGATTATCAAATCCATAAGATCTGTCTTTACACTCTCTAATAAGAGATACCATTGGATAATGGATTGATACATTAGCTGAAGTTGTACAAGCGGATCCACCACCAATACCAACTCTAATCCAATCTACACCAATCTCACAATATTCTTTATAAGTTAATGGGTTAGCAATGTTACCAACCATTAATTCGACATCACTACCGAACTTTTCTTTTATACTTTTAGAAATCTCCCAAAGTCTTAGCATATGGCCGTTAGCAATGTCAATAAGAACTTTTTTAGGGAAAGTTGCTTCGGAATTAAACATTTCAATTATTTCATCTAATCCATATGAATAAAAATAATCATCATTCTTAACATCTTCATACTTTATGTTTCTTGGTAAACAGATGTTTATGTTATTTTCTTCAAAGTCTTTAATATTATTTTCATCAATAACAGTATCCATTGGTGCTGTAAAAAGTGGTAGTTTTCCATCTAAAAATGGATTTATCTCACTTCTTGATGAAATATCACTTAGTATCTCAGGTACAATTGAAATATCATTCCAGTCTAATTTCATATAGTCTAATAATTTTTTTTCTGTAAAAACAGACCTTTTATATATTAATAGAAGCTATACTTATCTTCTTCTTTAATACAATAAATTGAGATTGGATACAATTTAATTTCTTCTTCATTCTCTTCTACGATGAACCTCATTGAGCCATCAATGACATCTATATTAGATACTTTGATAGTTGCGTTGTGTAACCCTTTAATGATTGAGTGAGCTTCTTCATCAACTGACTCGCTTAAGATAAAGTAATTGCTTTTACCTTGAATTTTTCCCAAGTTACCTTCTTCAAAGTAAGCTTTTTCGATAATTGTTTTTAAAACTTCTGAGTTAGAAAACTCAACTTTAATTTCATGTTTTAACATTTTTATTTGATTTAAATTAACACTTCTTGTTTTATATCAAATGTCTAAAAAGTTTAATTATGATAAACAATATTTATTGAAGTTATTTCTTCTATATCAAAACTAACTAACTCTTTGAAAAGTTCAAATCCAGTAACCCCTTCATATTCATTATGATTTTTGTTTATCTTTTTGATAATTGGAATTAGATAGTTTATTTGAGTATTTGTAACTTCAATTTTCTCACGTTTCTCTTCTGTGTCTATAATTAAAAAACCTCTCATATAAGTTTTATATTTTACTTATATATAAGTTTTAATCTTACACAATGAGATTTTTTATCTCTTCAGATCCACCTGGATTGGCTGAATGTATTATATAATCTGGGAATTTTAAATTATTTTTTTTACAAAAATTTAATAAAAACTTAGCACAATCTAATCCAGTATAAACTCTATTTTCATCTAAGTCAAACCATTCTTCAATTGGAAGTTCTTCTTTTAATTCTTCTACATCTGCTAAGTCATAATCAAATGCAACTAAATCAGGAACACCATTAGTTTCAACCCATTTAATAAATTGTCCATGAGATCTAACAATATCCCAATCTTCATGAAAAACTGTGCAATTGGTTCTTCTCCACATATATGTAGCACAATCTCTGGGAATTCGCCAATCATCTAGAAATAACCTTTTCATAATAGCAAACATAAGGATAATTTTTTAATATATAACATGATATGATTTGTTTTGTAAAAGATGTAATGAGGAGTGTGGTAATGAGGAGTGTGGTATTGAGAAGGAATTATAATAAATTCATTAGATAATTTACAACCTTTATGGGTTAAAGATAATCTTAGAAAAGGTAATAGAATAGAACCGGGGGACTATGTCCCACTTTAGGACCGGTATAGTGAAGGCCCCAACGGGTACTATAAGAGAACCACTGAATTCGCTACTCGGTGGTTTTCGCTTTTAGTAAACTTTTAAACATTTAAAATATATAACCAAAAGAAAACCACTGAATTCGCTCCTCGGTGGTTTTCTTTTTTTATATATAAAAAAAAATTTAATTTATGAAAAGTGATGCTTTTTTTGTAATAACGGATTACAACCATTTACCTCAAGATTTATCAGAATCTTGGATTCCAAAGTATGCTAAAAACTATCTAATTTATGATAAAGCTGGTAGATGGGAAGAGAATGTGAATATAAAAACTCAAATTAATGTGGGTCAAAGTGTTTATGATATGTTTGATTATATTCTAAACAACTATGACAATCTACCTGAGATGGTTTGTTTTGTTAAAGGTGATGTTATACCAAGACATTGTGGAGAAGAAAAGTTTGCTGAAATAATTCATAATAAAGAATATACACCTATTGAGAATTATTCTAGAGTTTTAGGTACTTATCATCCAGGAGCTTATTCATTTGTTGATGAAAACGATAACTATCACGAAAATTCAAACGAAGTTAATTATACAGTTGCTGGTATTCATCATGGTAAATACTTTAATAACTATCAAAGCTTTTTAGGTGAGATTTTTGAAAACCCAGAGTTTGGACAATATATAAAATTTCCACCAGGTGGGTGTCATTTAATCCCAAGAGAAAACATTCTAAGATTTAATAAAAGTTTTTATGAAGATGCTAGATTATGGGTTTCTTGGGATGTTAGACCAGGAGAAGCATTCCTATTTGAAAGAGCTGGAATAACACTATTTACATCTAACTGGATTATTAAAGATAAATATTTAAACAAATAATAAAACAATAATATAAAAAAAACAAATAAATAAATTATGGAAGAACACATTTTAAAAGAAAACAAAGATCGTTTTGTTATGTTTCCACTTAAATACCACGATATCTGGGAGTTATACAAAACCGCCGAACATTCATTTTGGACGAGCGAGGAAATTGACTTAGCTCAAGATTTAACGGATTGGGATGAAAAGTTAAACAATGATGAAAAACATTACATTAAAAATGTATTGGCTTTTTTCGCGGCATCTGACGGTATTGTAAATGAAAACTTAGCGGAAAACTTCTTAAAGGAAGTTCAGTATCCTGAAGCTAAAAGTTTTTATGGATTTCAAATAGCAATGGAGAATGTTCACTCTGAAACTTACTCATTGTTAATTGATACTTATATTAAAGATGAAGTTGAGAAAGATAGATTGTTTAATGCAATTGATACGGTACCATCTGTTAAAAAGAAAGCTGATTGGGCTCTTAAATGGATTGAATCAGATTCATTTGCTGAAAGATTGATAGCTTTTGCTGCAGTTGAAGGTATATTCTTCTCTGGATCATTCTGTTCTATCTTCTGGTTAAAGAAAAGAGGTTTAATGCCAGGATTAGCTTTCTCTAATGAGTTGATATCAAGAGATGAAGGTTTACATTGTCAGTTTGCTTGTTTATTACACAATAAACACATTACTAATAAAGTTTCAGCTGAAAGAATTACTGAAATTATTATAGAAGCGGTAGAGATTGAGAAAGAATTTGTAACTGAATCTTTACCAGTTTCATTGATTGGTATGAATGCTAAGATGATGCAACAATACATTGAGTTCGTTGCTGACTTCTGGTTATCAGAATTAGGTTGTAAAAAGATTTATAACTCTGAAAATCCTTTTGATTTTATGGATATGTTATCATTACAAAACAAATCAAACTTCTTTGAGAAAAGAGTTTCTGAATATCAAAAAGCTTCTGATAAGAATATTGACTTCAATAGTCTTGATGATGATTTCTAAAAGTTAAAATGTAATAATAAAAAAACCACTCAAATTGAGTGGTTTTTTTTATATAATTTAATAATTATTTTATTCCGAATATATTTTTAAATTTAGATACAAAAGGCATATCCTTCCCATTATGTTCAAATTTATATACATCGTTTTTAGTAATGATTGTCCATATGATGTTACCGATGAACGCACCATTTGCTGCAACACCTGCGCCAATAAGACCATACCACTCAACACCATCATTATACCATGATCCAACTTGTGTCCAATATGCTAAAAAGAAGAATGTTGTTACTACCCAATAAATAACATTTACTATTTTATTTCCCATAATATTTGATTATTTTTTTAATTTAAAACTATTTATTTTAAATGTTTTTTAATTTCTGATTTGATTTTACCAAGTTCAGTGTATTTAAATTCTTCAGCTTTTTCACCAGATTTCTTAACACCAACATAGTCTTTTCTAAACATAACTTGAACTTTAACATCTTCGGAGTTAACTTCAAGATCAGTTCCAACAGTTTTAACTTTAACATCTTTTTGACCCTTTAAGAAGCTTTCAATAGTATCTCTAAATTGCTCAACTTTAACATCAGAATCTTTAGACTTAGAAGCTTTCATAGTTTTACCCTCGTTGAAGGTTTGCCAAGATTTTAAATTTTTCATATTTTACTTTTATTTTATAAGGTATATATTATTTTTTAGAATTGGATTTTAATATATAACATTATGAAAATACTAAAATTTAATGAGTTTGAAGTAACTAATGAAGCTCTACCTAATGAAGAAACAGTTAAACAATTAAAAAGAGTTATGAAGAAGTCAGCTAAAACTGATATTGGTAATCGTATTTCTGATATGAATAAACAAGGAGCTAACATTCAATATATTGAAAATCCAATCGAAACAGGTATTGAGTCTAGAGAGGATTATGATAAACATAATAAGAAATTTGTTTCTTCTTGGAATTTAAAAGGTATGTTAGGTCCTTTCAAAGGCGAAGATAATAAACAAAATAAATAAAAATGATTTATTTAGAAAAATATTCAGATTTTATGAATAATGGTATATTAATAGCAATTGGTGGATCGGAAAGTAAAGGTCCTAAAATAGATATAAATAATAGTATCTTATCAGAAGTTGTAAGAAATTCTAAATTTGGAATAGATTCAAATATTATAATAATTCCAACAGCATCATCCTATCAAAATGAAGTGGATTCTCAATATAGAATTACATTTGAAAGAATTGGTTGTAAAAATATTAAAACATTATTTATATCATCAAAGGATCAAGTTGACTCTATTGAAAATTTAGATTTATTAAAAAATTCGAATATAATAATGTTTTCGGGTGGTGATCAATCAAGAATAAGTGAATGTTTCTTAGGTACTAAATTTTTAAATGATTTGAAAAGAAAATTTAATTCAGAACACTTCGTAGTAGCAGGAACATCAGCTGGAGCAATGTGTATGTCAGAAAATATGATAACTGGTGGAAAAAAAAAGGTTAAATGTGGTTTAGGACTTTCTTTAATATCAGAGTTGATAATTGATACACACTTTATGGAGAGAGGTAGGATTTATAGACTATCAGAGGCAGTTTCTATTTATTCAAATAGAATTGGTGTTGGTTTATCGGAGGATACTGCAATCATAATAAAGAATGGTAAATTTAGGGTTATAGGATCTGGTAGTGTTACCGTTTTTGACTCCAATGATTTGAAAAATGATTTAGAGTTTAGTGTTTTATCACCTGGTGATACATTTAATATATAAATAATATGAAATATCTAAGCAAATACGAAAGTTTTTTAAATATCATAAAAGAGGCGGTATCCAATAGAAAGTTGATTCTTTTATCTGGTCCTAGTGCTTCTGGAAAATCATATTTGGCAGAAAACACTTTAGGTGCAAAAAATTGGTACGAAGGAGATACTTCTGTAGCTTTGATTGGAACCGACAACTTTGGTGGTGAATCGAAGAAGACATTTCCAAAGTTCTCAAAGTTGTTGAAGGAATTTGGATGTCCGGAACTGGCTAAGTTTAAAGAAGACTGGCATTGGCTTATAGAGCTTTACAAAGATGACTACAAGAAATGGCAAGAAGTTGCATCAGATGAAGAGAAGAAAAAATACGAAGAGCTGAAAAGCAAGCTTCCTTTTGAGAAGTCACAAGACGAAAGTAAAAACTTTCCACACCACGGAAAGGATGGTAGGATTTGTGGAATGGCTTGGACAGCACACCTGTTACCAGAATCAGTAACCACCATTATATTCGACGACATATCAACAGGAATAGAAAACTATTTCAAAGTGCAAGACATTCTTGCTTTCACTCCATTGG
>Ga0208133_1000319_pt1 | contig 19352 bp, 24 predicted proteins | sample ColrivemetaGS535_FD_187595 | JGI IMG/M metagenome (GOLD analysis project Ga0208133, IMG submission 187595) | Estuarine microbial communities from the Columbia River estuary, USA - metaG S.535 (SPAdes) (version 2) | ecosystem: Environmental > Aquatic > Marine > Intertidal zone > Estuary | place... | reverse complement strand
TTGTAGTTGTTGAATATGTAATTCCAGATCCATTACTCCAGGTGGTCCAGTCATACCCTGCTATAGAAATCGAAGGCGCATTCGGAGTAGAATAATAGTTTCCACCTTCATTTACACCAAAGGTAATGGTGGCATTAGACCCGACGTAAACATTGTTGTATGTTACTCCGCCCATCTGTAAATTAAATGGAAGATTCATTCTAATTCCAGCATCGTCTGTATTTGGCAAAACATTTGTTGTTGATCCGATTGTAGCTGCAAGAGCGTTTACTGCATCTTGAGCATTATTAATTGCTACGTTTGCTTGAGTTAATTGTGTTTGAGCCTCTGTCCGTGCAGGTGTTACTGCTGCTACTGCCGTGGTTGCCGTTGCAACTGTAGCTGTGGCAGTATCTACAGATGTTTGTGCTGTTTGAATTAAAGTAGTTGCTGTCTCTGATTGTGCAACTTCTACCGCAATTGCAGTTGCTACCTGAGTAACCGTAGTTGGCGCTTCTGTCATTAAGGGAGTTGCTGTGGCTATAACTGTAGACGTTGCTGATTCAATTACAGGTACTGCTGCAGTAATTACTGCCTGTGCTGTAATTACTTCTGGTGTTTGAGTTGTAGCTGTTACTGGAATTGCAGCCACTGCCTGTGTGACAGATGCTATTGTTGATGTAACTGTTTGAACAACTGTTGTTGCTGTTTCTACGGCTGAGGATACATTTGATACTTCTGCTACCGCAGCCGTTGCTGCTGCTACCGCTGTATTTGCTGCTGCTACAGCAGTGTTAGACGCTGTTACTGATTCAACCGCAGTGGCTATAGTCACTGTTGCTGTATCTGATGCAGCTGCGGCTTGTGCAACTTCTGTAGTTGCAGTTGCGATTGCTGTATTGACCGCTTGTTGTGCTGGGCTTACAACAACTTGCTCTGAGGGAGCGGGTGGCTCATTAGCATTAGCAAAGTTAGGACTAAAAAGGAAAAGCCAGCCGATTATAAAAAGGCTGGTTAAAAAATACTTAATCTTTCTAGTCAACTAGGGATCTCCTAAGTAATGCAATATTTTTGCTTACTTAGTAATTATAGCAGAATGTTAGTTTAAACTAAAGTTTGTCAACAATAAAGTTGTAGAAATCTTCTGCTATATGTAATTGTTTGTGTGTACCCCAATGAGGTATATGTTCATTTGCTCTGTCTGAACTACGATAAAATAGTTCATGGTCTCTATCGTGTTCTGAGTGACAGTCTAAGGCATTAAATTCTCCATAGTTATCTGCTTCTCCACGTGCACCAGACTGGGTTGGTTCGTGATTGGGAATTTTCCAATCAAATGCTTCAATATAACAATAGCCTTCATGGTGCTGGGGGTAAAATGAATTTACTTCGTTGTATATATCTTCCTGATACATGGGGTCCCAATTACTCCAAACAAACTTTATGTTGTTTGACTTACAATATTGTCTCAGCATATCAATAAAAATATTCTCATAAAAGAATACAAACTCTTCTGTTAGTATATCTTGGGGATCGTATGGAGCTTTTGCATATTTAGCAAACGAGCCCCAAGTCTCTGAGTATTCAACTAAAGGCATATAATCATATTCCGTAAACTTGTGTCTCTTAAACTCATTTTTGGTTTCCATCTTACCCTTTGTATAAGGAGTCATTATTCTAGAAAATGGGAATAAGGCTACTACAATTTTTGGATTGCCAAATTTTTCAAAATAATAAAAAGCTTTTGATACTTGTCCCATAACAGAATCGCCACGTGCAGCTAGGCTAGACGAACTTAAATTTAATTTTTTAGATAGAATATGTGTCCACGCATCTTCTTTTGGTAGACCCTGTCCATATGTATGAGAACAACCAAGAAAAAGAATTTCTGATTTACCATCAAACTCCTCGCTTCTATACCCCAAGCTATTGAGAGTGTAATCTATTTTATGTATATCTGTTCTTGCATGATTTAGCTGAGCGCCATTGGGAAACTCAATTAGCTCATTTATAAAAAGTCTTTTAATGTCTTCCATTATTTTGGATTATCAGTCTTATAAAAGCCATTGCCTTTAAATTGAATTCCAAATGGGGTGAAGTGCCTCATCATATCTGATTCACATTCTACGCATGTATACCCTGGATCAGTATCCGTAATAGATCTATTGATTGACATTAGTGGGTGAGCTTCATCATACGAGCATTTATATTCATATACTGGCATTACTTTCTACCCCACTTAACTTTATTCCACCCGCGCTCATGAAAATAATAAAGAATAGTTTTTGTAAATACCTCAAAGCTTGCGATTGCTCCTGCCGTAACTGGCTCTTTAGTTATAACCCAAGATATCACAAAGGTGTCTGCTGTGCCAATAACACGCCATGTAATTGCCTTTAGTGCTGATCTTTGTTTAGATACATTCATGATGGCCACCCAATATTATTGTCCTTTGTTACAAAGTCCCAAATTTTAGAGGCCCATTTCTTTACGTTTTTGCGTAGCCGATATAGCATGAATGTCTGCCCCCAAATCCACTTGTTCAATCTTGTATCCTACATCACGACCATATACAATGTTAGTAATGTTAGGAAGTCTTAGCACTAATGCGCCATCCATAAATTCATCTTTAGCAATGTACTCTTTTACCTGATCAAACTTGAGAGGATCTTTCTCGCTTGTATTATATGTATTGCGTACTCCAAGAAGAACTTGATCTGTTCTTTGGCCCGCCTCTTTATATAGTGCGTGATGGCCCTCATGCCATGGCTGATATCTACCTAACATTAAAGTTGTTGGAGCTGACCAATCGTGCAATTTAAACTTATCAATGATGTGAGATGCCTTTGCTTCAGCATCTAAGTTGTGACTAATAAATGATACATCAAACTCTGTTGGGCGCTCAAACATTTTGTTTGTGTCTTCAAAACGACCTTCCGCAAGAGTGTCCATAAATACAAATATATCTGGCTTACCAAATGCTGCACGAGTTATGTCAGTTGGGCATACAAAGTCTACAATAACTGGCGCAACTCCTTGCTTAGCAATTAAGCGAGCCATCTCCCCCATGCGTCTTGCTTGCTCAATTCTGTCTTCTGGAGTAAAGCTTAGATCAGAGTTTACTGTTGCACGTACTTCATCTGCATTAAGATGGATAGCATTTATGCGTTCCTTCAAAGCCTTTGCCAGCTCTGTTTTGCCAGAGCCTGGTAGGCCCATAATTTGAATAATCATTTTTTATACTTTCCATTGTAAGATGCTCTAGCTTTTGCAAGTGCATTAAAATCTTTAACCTTGGTGTCTCCAAGGTATCCCCAAGCATGTCCAGCAGCAATCATTTCTTCATTAATAGATTTATCAGATCCGTCTAGGAATACCCATCCTAAAATTCTTCCATACTTTTCCGATGAATCCATTTTTTCTGTTTTGATTACAACGGTTTTAGCAGAATCTATTGCATTCTTTAAAAAAGATTTAGCCTCTAGGCCAAGAGCTTTCTCCATCTTATCTGTAGTTCTGGATTCTGGAGTATCTATTCCAGCTAATCTAACTCTAGACGTAAATGATATATCAAAACCAAGGTCGATATCAACATCAATGGTGTCTCCATCTACAACCTTTGATACTTTTTTTACATAGTACTCAAACATTACTTTGCTACAGCTGGCTTTCCGCCGCCGCCTTTTGCTGTCTTTGCTGGTGTTGTTTTCTTTGCTGGAGCTGATGCCAACTTATTTAAAAGTGGAGCATTCTCTTCTCCAGAATATACTGGTCGTCCCCAGCCAACTACTGCATTGAGCAACTTCTTCTTATTATCTTTTACATAGGCACGAGTTTTTTCAACACACATTCCACCATTGCGCTGATCTCCCTTTGCAGTTCCAGATGTATTTCCTTCGATAACCTGAATTGTTCCATCGCCATTATTCTTAATGCAAAGACCAACATGTGAAATACGATTTACCCCATCATCTGGGAAATCAAAATAGATCCAGTCTCCTGCTTGTGGATCATCGTTACGTGCATCTGACCATCGTCCTTCTTTTTTAAACTGATCTGATGCTGCTACAGTTGACGCAGACTTTGGAAATTTTGCTACGCCAGCTGTGTATGCACACCAAGAAACGAATGACTGGCACCATGGTTGAAAGTTTACCTTCATCCATGCGCCGTACTTTGTTTCATTATCTTTTGGGCCTTCAATAGTTCCAACTTCTTTTTTTGCAACTTCAATTATTGCTTCTAAACTTCCTTTTGCTGCCATTTTATTTCTCCTATTTTAGTTTAAACACTCGATATAAGAATTATATCATTTTTATTTTTTATTAACAATAAAGTTATAGAAATCTTCTGAGGCATGCATATGCCAGTGGGATCCGTTGTGTGCCCCTCTTCCATTATTTTTTACCCTATCTGCGGCTATATGAAACAGAAAATCGTCGCTAAACTCTAAATGGCAATCAACCTCTTTTTGACCAGGGGGGAGGACAACTTCTCCATTTGAGTACCAGCTATTTGCCTCTATCCAGCAATAATTTTTGTGGTACCCAGGATATTTTTCTTCAATTGCCTCGTAAAGCGCTGCTTGGTAACCTTGATTCCAGCAGCTCCATATAAAATCAATGCCATTAGACTCACAATATTGCTCTAGCATGTCTAGCATAATTCTGTCATAGAAAAAAGCAAGTTGATTAGATATAACTTGTCTTGGTAGATAAGGCCTTTTTGCATAGTCCTCTACTTTAAATTCATATAAATCTGAAGTCAATACATATCTTTCTTCTACCCCAGGGGAGTTAAATACTTTTGCCTGCTTAATATTTTCTTTAGGATTTTCCATTTCTCCAAAAATATACGGGTATGAAAATCGATGCATTGGAAATAAAGCTACAATTTTTTTTGGGTGGCCATACTTTTTAAAATAAAAAAAGCATTTAGCTATTTGCATTGCTACAGATTCCCCACCAGTTGCCAGACAAGAAAAACTAAGATTTAATTTTTCTGACAGCATGTGTGTATAAACTTTTTCTATTGGTAAGCCATCTCCCCTAGTAAATGAATCTCCTAAAAACAAAATGTCGGCTTTATTTTCAAATGCTTGGCTTCTATACCCAAGATCATTTTTAAAGTATTCAATTGGGATAATGTCTTCGCTAAAATTTCCATAACCAGCAAGTCTTATGTCTTGTAATAAAAGATTTTCCCATCCCTCTAAATAGTTTTGATGGGGTTTATTAATTTCTGATTCAATCATTTGACTCTTCTTTCTATTCTATTTATACATTATAGCACTTATCAAAAAGATGGTGCCCCTGAAAGGAATCGAACCTCCGACACGCAGGGTAGAAACCTGCTGCTCTATCCACTGAGCTACAAAGGCTTCGTGTCCCAAGTAGGACTCGAACCTACGACTACCGAATTATGAGTTCGGGGCTCTAACCAACTGAGCTATTGGGACTCATTACTATATTATACTTGTAATGAGCCTGCCAGTCAATAGCGTCTTGCTCGTCATTTAAAAGAGGCTGACCTTTTATATTTAAGCTAGTATTTAAAAATATAGGAACTCCAGTTTGTAAGTAAAATTTATTTAATGCCATATACAAACCCCTGTGTTCTTTAATTGTTACTGTCTGAACTCTGGATGTTCCATCTTCATGCACAACAGATGGTATCTTATCTGGCTGTAAACACTTTACTGTGTATTGCATGTATGGGCTTTCAAAATCCATATCAAACCATTTAGATGCATGCTCTGCCATAACCACTGGGGCAAACGGTCTAAATAATTCTCTTTGTTTAATTAAATTAACCTTGTCTTTAATTAATGGATCTCTTGGATCAGCTAAAATACTTCTATTGCCTAATGCTCTTGGTCCATACTCAGCCCTTCCTGATGCTACAGCAACAATGCCATCCTTTAGTATGCCGTCCACAATTTCTTGAACTGGATACTTGCCCCCCATATCATATCCTAGGTAAGGGCCTTTCCATTCTAAATGCTTACCGTATAGTGCTGCAGCGGCACCCAATGAGCTTCCAGCATCTCCTGGGTTTGGCATAATCCAAATCATATCAAAAATATCCCAAAGCAAAGTGTTGGCTGAAGAGTTAAGAGCACATCCTCCCATAAACACTAAATTATTTTTGCCAGTTAGATGCTTTGCCATACGCATAAATTGATTTAGTCTTTGCTCGTATACCATTTGAACTGCTGCTGCAATATCAAACCTGTCTTGCTCTGTAATTATAGTTTGCCAATCATATATTCCTTTATGGAAATTATATTTTTGTTGATCGTATTGTGGGAAATAGCTATCCACCTCTTTATAGTATCTTGTCCAGTCTCCATAAGCTGCCATCCCCATCATAATATATTCTTCTTGATTTGGCATTAGGCCTATTAATTTAGTAAAAGCAGAATAAAATAAACCAAAGCTTACTGGATAGTTTTGCTTATACTTAAGACTAATCTTTTCTCCTTCTCCAACCCAAATAGTTGAAGTGTTGTATTCTCCTATTGCGTCAAGAACTACGATAGCGGCATCATTAAAAGAACTAGTATAATATCCTGCACATGCATGAGAGTAATGGTGGCTAAAAGATTTTCTAGGGACTCCTGGTATATTAAACTTTGGCTTCCAGTCTCCTGCACCACCCCTTATAAATAGCCTAGAGGCCTTTAGAAGAGGCTTCTCATAATAAGCTATATGATCAGGTGTCCCGTAAGACAGGGCGTCCTGTATTAAAGAATCATTTACATACCAGTCATTTTTTTGCTTGCTATATCTTTCTGCATGACCAGCAAATAATATCTCGCCATCTTTAATTAAAGATACTGATGCGTCATGAGATGTTTCATTAATTCCTAGTATCAGTGACATTAGTATATGTACCTATTTTCATTTGGATTCTTCTTTTTTCTTTTACGAAAAATCTTGTATAAGTAATACCTGACAACTAATATTTTATTCATATTTTACTTTTAAACCATATCCTTTTCTTGTTTAAGTGTGCCAATTTTCTTAATAAATTCTTCTGCCCAATGAATATGTGTGTGTGCTCCAACATGTCCAGGCATTGAATCAAAATCTTCAAGGTCTGTATCAAAAGCTAAATCAAAGTTTTTGCCATATATATTTTTTTCAGTTTCGTGACATGCTTCTAAGTTTTTGCATTCCTTTAGGTCTTTACGGCATGCATACCTATCCTCAACATTTTTATGAACCAAAGATTTTTTAGAGTCCTTGCTTTCTTTATGCCATAGATTATTTTTTAAATCTACAAAATTTTTAGACAATAAATTATTTTTTATAATATAATTCTCTTGATCTTCGTGCCATGTTCCCCACAAAAAATTAATTCCTGCTTCAGCGCAATACATTTCTAGATATTTTATGTGCTGGATAGACAATGAGAGAGCAAGCTCTTTAGGTATAACCTCACTTGCAACATGTGGCTGTTTTGATATTTTGGCATATGGATTATTTGGAAATAATAATAAATGATAGTTTTGGTACCCAGACAGCTCTTTGTCTTTTGTAATATCTAGGTCAGAGCGCATGTGACTATAATCAGAATACATTTCCATTCTTAAAAAATCTGGAAATATACAAAACAAATTTTTGGGATTTCCAAATTCTTGAAAATAATTAAATAAATTATTTACTATAAAATGAACTGATGCTCCAGGCATTCCTAAATTAAAAGCTTTAAGATTTAATTTTGATGCCACAACATTTCCCCAGATTGCTGATTCAGCTACACCTTCTCCATAAGTTATTGAGCAGCCAGCGAAAAGCAAATCGGCATTTTTTTCAAACTCTTTTGATCTGTAGGCATATTTATTTACTGTATATGGGTCTCTATCTTCGTCTGGAAACCAACGTATTCTAGAATTCATAAACCCTAAATTTGAAGAATGATTAAGTCCAGGATGTGCTTCAAGCCAATTATCAGGATTTTCAAAAAAATCTAATTTATTCTTTGTCATGTATTTCTGCCTCAACTATCTGCTGTACATATTCAGAAAAATGTTTTCTTATAGATCCCATCGGCCTTGAACCATAAGAATCCCATATTCTTTTATACTCTACTACATTGTAGTATGTAGTTGGACACAACGTTATTCCGCTGTAGTTTTTTAATGTAGTTGGAAGTGGAACATGCTTTGTGCAGCACTTACATTCTTTTGCTCTTTCTTGATACTCGCTCATATTATCTCCATGTTTTCTATTGATCTTGCTAAGCTTTCTGGCATTCTTGGTGCTCTAATCATATTTTGCACATACTCAACTTCAGCATCTGAATTATTTGCAAAGTCGTTGTCATAGCTCATTGACTCATAGTCATGAATTCTTATCTCTTCATTCCTTGATAACCTTGTTCTACTTATTGAATTATATACTGCTCCGCATACAGCATCCGCCAAGTCCTTAGAGCCTTTTCTTGGGTGATCAACTTTATCCCTCATGATTCTAAGCTGTAGTAATTCATCTATAAGTAATGGTATGTGGGGTCCAGACAATCTTTCTTCTAGTACAACCATGGCCATATCGTCGTAGTGTTTTTTTGCAACCGACAAAATTTCTGTATTAATGCCATATGTTTTAAGCTGCTGCATCATGTCGTGAGAATTCCATCTATCAAATGTGCACATCTTTATATTAAACCCTCTAGTTCTCAAGGATAATATATAGTCTTTTACCTCTGTAAAGTCTACTGACTTATCTGGAGTAGGCGTCCAAAATCTAACCGCATCAATTTCTACAATTGGTGCTGGCTGAGAATATGTATCTGTGACCTTTATGTCCACCCATTTTTTAACATGGCCCATGGCAACCGCACAATGGTCATGTTTTTGTGCTAAGTCAACATGAATAAAGTAGTCTTTATCTGGCTCTGGCACAAACCATTCTTCTAGTCTGCCAAATTTGTCTACAGCTATATTTCCTTTATTAAAAGCCTTTTCAATTTTTTCCCTGGACTTAAAGAATGCATCTACAGCATCTGTTGGCATACAAGCAAATCTTCCTAAAGCGTCCTGTGGATTCTTATGAAAGGCCACAGTAAAGTCTGTTATTTTTTTAGTAGGGTTTACTTCCCATGTTGGTCTTTTTAAAGCAAAGACTTTTGGGTATACATAAGAAACTATATGGTCCTCTTCCCAAGAAACCTCAAACTCATTTCCTTCTGTGTTATCTGGTAGATCTTGATCTAGCTTTAATGTTTGTGTTCTAATTACCGTTTCTTTTTCTGCTATCACGGACTCATAAAATTTTTGAATTGGATCGTTTTTAAATCTTGGAAAAGACAAGAGTATGACCTTACCAAAATCTGGAAAGCGTGAGTCTACTGATGCACGATACATATCATATATGGCATCTGCAGTCTTAGCTTGATCATGTCCGCTTGTATTTTCTGTAGCAAAGCCAGATATCTCATCAAGAATAACAACTAAAACGTTATAGCCTTCCCACGCTTCTCTTTCAGAGTGACCAGAGTGAACTGTTATTGACTTGTCAAATTTAATTTCTGATGCCTTGTCTGTGTACTTACCAGCAAACCATGGAGAAACCTCAATTCTCATCTTGAACCCCTTGAAAAAAACATTGTTTGCTTGCTGAGAGTTTATAGCAATATTTAAAATATCAATTGCGTCTCTTGGAGGTTTGCCATAATATGCTGCTGGATCTTTTAAGCACAATAGTAAATATACTATATATGCAACTGCTATTGTTGATGAGTAGTCTTTTCCAGAACCTTTGCCTAGCTGTGCAATAACTTCAACGCAAGTCTGCTTAGACATTTTTTTGCCTAGCTCTTCTCCATACAACTTTATTAAAGTAGATTCTTTATATATTTGAGAGCTTCTTGCTATAAGAGTGTATTGATTTTCTGAAAGAGGTGGCAGACCTAAATAGTCTGGGCTAGTAACAAATGTTTGTAAGTCTACTGGCCTTTCTTCAAACTCTTCTCCGTCTAAAATCTCTATAAATTCAGAAAAATCATATGACATTTTTAAATCCTTTGGGGACTTTAATATATCTAAATAGGTTGTCTGAGTGAGAGTATCTAACTTCACTTTTTATTTTTTGTACTTGATGCTTGCAATGATTACTAGAGCTATGTATTAGTAGGTCGCCAGCTTTTGGAGCGTAAGTTATATTTTGATTTGAATAATGTAACTCTCCTCCCTCAAAATCGTTAAAGTACATAATTAACCCAGCTATATTATTTCTTACTAATTCAAACTCTTCTTCTTCTTTAAGATTTTTATTTGCCTCTATTATGTTTAAAAATTGAAAATCATCTGAGTGGTGCGTTCCTATTAATCCCCTTTTCATTCTAGTTGGAGAAAGAGAAGTGTTTAAATACACATCGCTATCTAAAAGTTCTTGTAGTTTTTTGTTTATTTTTTTTAATTGAATTACATCAACAAAGGCTATCTCGTAGCCTTGGCCACCTTCATTAAGGTGCTCTTCCCAAATATTTTCGGGTATTGATTCAATAAAGCCAACTATCTCTTGGCATTCTTCGGGTGATATAAAGTTTGGGAATACATGTATGTCCTCGCCTAATTTTATTGATCCCTCAAGTTTAAGCATCTGAAGCCTCTTGAGAAATTATTATTGGCTCAACTAAACCAGTTATTTGAGAAAGCCTTTTTGCAACTTCTATTTTACAATGGTTGCAGCTGGAAGTAACCTCTTTTAATATTCCTACAAGCATCTCTTGCTTTCTTTCTGTTTCCAATATTTGAGATGCCATTTCATTATTTTCTAATATTCCAACAGACTGAAGCATGGCTATTCTTTTAGTTTCTATGTCTGCTATTAGCTTAAGTGTTCCAGATTTAACGTTGAGTTGCCCTTGAGTATCAGCATCTTCTACTGTTTTCCACGCTTCTTTAATCAATATGTCATAGTGCTGGTCTGCCCCCATTAAGGCTTCTCTAGCACGATCTCGGACGTTGGTATCATTGTGGACTACGGACTTCCACTCATCAATATACTCTAAGACATCTTTTCTAGTCATTCCAGTTATTGTGGCAATCTGAGTGGCGGAGTTTCCCTTTAATAATTCGGAAACAACCTTATTCATCTTATCAAAATGTATTGATGGCTCTATTTCTGTCATTAAATCATTATACTTCTAGTCAACTAAAAAGTCAATTAGCGCTTGATCTTCATTCCAAACTTGTCTATATATCTTTGTATTGTCATTGCTGAAACGTTACATTCTTTTGCTATTTCTACTATATTCTTTTTTTGAATAACGTATCTATTGTATAGCCAGCCCTTATCTTGATATAATTTCATCTCTTTGTTAACTCCTTATTGGCATAGTGTGCAATACCAAATGAATCTGCTACGTCAAAATCATTTAATAATAGATTATACTTTAAATTAAAATAGTCTGCAGTTCTTTGCTTTCTCATATTCCTTATGTAATTCTTGTACCATGAGTCTACGTGTCCTGGATATGCTATTCTAACTGCCTGCTTTTCTTCTTTAGTGGGATTTTTATTTCCAATATAAGATTGCCAAGAGGTTGGGGATATAGTTATTACTTTGGCGCCAGTTGACATAAGCTCTGCTATAACCACCCCATAAACATAAGATAGTTTAATTACAGCATCTGGAGACCTTACAAGAACTGCACCTTCAATTGCAATATAGTCTGCCTTTAATTCTTCTAGCATAACACTCATTTTTACTTTAGCGTCATATATTTTTTCGTAGATGTCTGTGCCAGATAAATTTATTTTTCCCCACTTAAGCGGCTTGTCGTCTTCCATTAAACAAAAAGCTATAGAGTTTGTTGAAGCGTCTATGCCCAAAACTCTGGATGCTTTTGATTTGACTAGGCTAGCCAATGTCATCTAGTATCCCCATTAAGTATTTTTTTACCTTCGATGTATTAGACTTTATGCATTTAGCGCAATAAGCATCAGAATTATATCTGCTTAATAAGCCTGGGCAGCCTTTACATTTTCTTGGAGCACCATTTTTAATAGCTTTTTTTTCGTAATATTTTTCCATTATTCTTTTGTTAGTTGCAACCCTGCAGCATTCATCAGAGCAGTATTTTTGATTATGTGTTTTGGGCTCAAACTTTATGCTACACTCTGAGTTTAAGCATACCATTATTTTACAACCTTCATTAAATCAATCTCTACTGTTCCAGGATTAGATCCTTTTGCCCAACATTCTTTTTTAACTGGACAATACGTGCAAGGCAGCTTGTACTTAGTTGCACCTTCTGGACGCTTAGGTAGATCTCCTTCTTTAAAATTATCCCAAACCTCCCTCATCCATTGAAATGCATCTTCAATAATAGCCTTATTCTTATCGCTCATAGAGATAGGAATAATTAAAACCTCTTGGGTATTCTTATTTTCATACAGGAAGAATCCTTCTTTTGCGTTCTTTAATTTCATGTATGTAAGTAACTGTAGCATATGATTTGGAGAAGACTTCATCTCTGCTTGTCTAGTATCCCAAACTTCTTGCTTAGCCGTTTTAATTTCTCCAATTACAGTTTCGCCATCATACTCCATGATCAAGTCTATAAAGCCACGAATTGGTGGGTACTCATTAATAATTTCTTCTTCTTCTGCTCTCCACTCAGGCATAGTCTTAATAAGGTTTTGAAGTCTCTCGTGTGCCTGTGTTCCCTGAGCCATGTTGGCTACAGCAACTGCATCGTTATCATCAATGAATACCGCACCAGTAAATGCCATATACCAATATCTTGGGCATGTTCCGTGACCATATCCAAGTGAGCTGGGGCTGAATGATTTCTTAGTGGTATCTCCATCTGGACGCTTGGTGTTTCTATAAGATTCGTCAAGTAACTGTGCAAACTTTTCTGGGTCGAAAAAGTTGCCAGTATGCTTTTTAAATTTAAGGTTCTTTACAATATCTCTAGCCATTTATGAGTTGTACCTAACGACATACTTAAGTGCATCTACGAGTTTGTCTATGGACTCCTTTACTGAATAGTAAATATTTTTCTTATTGTTATTTTCTGTTCCAGCCTTGTCTTTAGCAATCGTTGAATAGACTGAAGCAAGTACTGCAAACTTGGTTGACATGGCTTGAAGCTCCATAATTAAATGTGGTGCCTTGGCAGATGGAACATCTGGGTTCATTAAAAGCTTTACTACAATAGCAAGTGCCTTGTCTAAGTGCTCATCCTTCATAAATTCATGAAGGTCATTAAACTCAGTAATGTCACTAATAAGCTGCAGTGTATTTTTATCTTCCATCTTTAGTTTCCTCTTCATAATTTACATGAAGCTTAATTTTAGCAACTTCATGTTTGCCGATTATTCTTCCAGTGTGGTCTATAGCCTTTTTATACATTCTTGGCCTTATCCCTTTTGCATTTAAACCCTTTAAATATGTTATATAATCTATATTGTCATGTATTCTTTCAAATGTAGCGGGAGTATTCTTAATTGTAACAACAGAATCTTGTATGGCTCCTAATGAAATTGGTAGTATACAGGCAATGTTTGTGCCAGCTGGTACAAAGTATTCTTTGTTTGGTGTATCGAGCTTCCATACCACAGAAAAAGTTCCAGTAAAAACAGAGGTTGATAGTATTGTGCTTACAACTTGTGCTCCTTCTATTTTTTCATTTGGTACAGGCATAGTTAAAATACTTGTATTTTCATCTGTTCTAAAAAGTAGATTAGTTATAAAGCTTACAGTTCCTTCTCCTCTGCCAACCCAGATATGTTCCCCTCCAGTTATAGCAGTTGCTGGATCAGCTCTGACTCCATTCCATATAAATGAAATATCCTCATCAAAATAGATTCCGTATCCAAGTGTGTTAGCCATTCCGACTGGATCACAATTATAAGTGGTATCGTGCATCCACTCTCTTTGCATTACAAGTGGTCTTATTTTTGCAGTTGGTGCTTCTTTATTATCTATATACACATCTAGCTTATACATTATTTTTCTCCCAAAATTCTATTAGATCTTCTAAAACTGCCCACTCTATTATACCAAGCCTGACCTTGTTTTCTTTACCTATAATTATTTTTAAGGCTGGATGCATATCTCTGTTAACCTTAAAAGTGTCAGTGCATATTTTTGCCCATATGTCTTTATTAAGAGTAAATGTTGATCCAGCCTCTTTATAATCAACTAAAAATTGATTCCATTGTGCATCACCTTTTTGATAGTCTCCTCTTCCAGAATTTTTTTGAGCCTTTGCGCCATCTCTTTTTACTTCTGCTCTTTCAGACACTATCATAGTCCTCTCCTATAATAATTTCATTTGCATCTATTTTTATTATTTGCAAATCTTTATCTACATAATCAAATTCTGACATATTAGAATTATTATGATTGGAGACTACGTATTTGCTTTCCCAAGGTATGTTTTTGTCAGAAAAATAATCTAAAAAAGTTCTTGCAAAATATCTATCTGCATTAAAATATTGTTTTACTGCATGGTAGAATGGCTCTGTTGACGGCATTATAACTGCATCTCCTGGCATAGGCTTGTACCTATAGCTTTTTTTAGAAACGTCATCATACACGCATATATCTCCACCAGAATAATTATTATTTAAATAAAAATTAATTGTTGCAACGTGTCTTCTATGCTTAATTTCATTTGGTATTGGTAACTCATCAATGTGGTAATCCATTAAAGGCTCGCCCTCAGCCCTAATAATTTCTTTTTGCTTTTCGTACTCATACTTAAAGTAGTCTATGTATATTTCATCTTCTATATCTTCTAGTTTATCCCAGTCTAAAATAAAATTTGGCCATATGCCAATATCTTTAAAGTCATTAAAATAATCTTTATTAATAAACCTAGTTATGTCATAGATTTCTTTTAAGTATTTTTTTTCTTTAATTTCTAATTCATTTCCTGAATGTAAATCCATCTTGCTATTAAAAAACATTCCTTTTCTTTTGCCTTGATGGTACCACTCTCTCCATGGATCTAAAATTGAATCTGGTATATCTTCTTCTACCAAATCAATTAGCTCTTGACTAAACTTAAATATGTTTTTGTATACAACTATTTGAGGGGCAATTACTATTTTTTCTATATCTGCATATGACATTTTACTGCACCTTGATTTCGTTAGGATGTCCGTCTGGACACTCCCATGCAAGCGTCATAGACTCTGGATCCCAAAAGGCTTCTTCTGCATCCTTATCACATTTAGAGCATGGCTTAATTCCATGTATTGACTCTAAGTTTTTTTTACTAACAACACTTGGATTATTAATAAACTCATTAAGATTTGGCATTAATTTCTCCTATTAGCTTTCCAGAAACTTCTGGGTTTTCTCTTAGGTACGCTACAGCTTTTGCTCTACCCTGAAAACGCTCACCATTAATTGTATACCATGCACCGCCCTTTTCAATTAAACCGTACATCTCTGCAACGTCGAGTGTCTCACCAATACGATCAACTCCTAGAGATTCTCCTTGATAGTAGAAGTCGTATTGTCCTGAAAGGTTAGGGGGGCCGAGTTTGTTGTAATCAATAATCCAATTGACTGGTCTCCCGACACGCTGTTCAATAATTTTGTCCCCAACTTGAACGCCAGCTTTGATAGCATTAGCTTCAGCTTCTGAAGACCAGAGCTTGATAACGGTACTAGAGAAAAATTTAACTGCCATTCCTCCTGTTGGGATGTGTGAAGCATGCATTGACCCAAATTGATTTCTTTGTTGGGAGATAAGAACAAGTAGTGTGTTTTTGTTTGCATAGTTTAACATTTTGACTGCATGAGTCATATCCTTTGCTTCTGCGCCGATTTGCTTGGTGTCTTGCAAATCTTTCATTTCATTTCCGTCTTTTTCAAAATATATTCCTGGAAGTAGGGCAGAAATAGAATCAACTACAATTACATCAACGCCAGCCTCCATTAGTTTAACGCCAACGTCAACCATATCATTAACTGTTTTAGCCTGAGAATAAATAAGAGAAGATGAATCTACTCCCAGCTGCTCTGCCCATTGTTGATCATATGAAGCTTCTGCATCAATCCAGGCACATGTTTTGCCCTCTTGTTGAGCCAAGGCTATCATCTGTAAACAGAAAGAAGATTTACCAGCAGACTTATTTCCCCATACCAAGACCTGTCTGCCATATCCTAATCCACCCTTTAGTGCAACATTTAATCCTATACTAGGAGTTAATTGTTTATGTACCTGCACATTTTGTGCCGACTGAACTCTTGCACGTGTTTTTGGATCCAGCTTTGCCATTATGTCTTCTAATGAAATAGTCATTTATATTCTTTCTTCTCTCTACTAGTATACCATTTAAATAAATTGTTGTGAAGCGTTTATATTAATCCTTTTGCTTAAGCTTAAATGCAAATGTGTTGTCGGCCTCATTATAATCTACTTGCAATTCCTTGTCTTCATTGTTTACATTTATAAACTTGTCAACTGGTACGGCAATTTCTCCAAGGCTTTCAATTACTGCAATTAAAATTTTAGCAATATTTAGCTGTGCATAAACATCTTGAATATTTGTATCGCTCATTTTATTTCCTTTACATTCATAGTTCCATCATCTAGTTTTGATAGAACAACCTTACACTTCATTCCCTCACGCATTTTTGCAAGCGTCATCTTGTACATTGTTGGGAAAGCAATAGCTCTTGTGAGCTCCTTATTTTTATTTGATAGAACTATGTGGCTCATAGTCTTACCAGCCTTTGTTACATATGGAGTAAAGTTTACAACCATATACTCATCATCTTCAAGGTCATATTCTTTTCGATATAGGTAGTCAACAAACATATCATTTGATGAAGGATCGATATCGGAAACCTTTATGTACCTGGCAATTCTGTTGTCTCCAACAAGAATAAAATACATCTGACCAACTTCAATTTGTGTTTGCTCATTATGGAAAAGACCTATTGATCCAGTCTCATCTACAATCTCAACTCTTGCCCAGCCAGTTCCACGTTTAATTCCCTTAACCATTCCAAACATAACAAATGATCCTAGATCATCAAAGTCTTCAATCGGCCTAGCCTGTGCCTTAACCCTAGGTGGAATTCCTTCTAGATTAAATGTTGGAATACCAAGATACTCGTAGTAGTTATCCTTTTCATTACCGCTTCTTAAATTGTCTTTAAACGCAGCTGCACCGATTGCATTGAGTGAGCTTATGGCTCTACTATTTATTCCACTGCCCTTGGCAGATGCTATTGAAACAAAGTTTTGATAACTGTCATAGGGCCTATTATCAATAATCTTATTTGCAATGTTGTCTGATATAAATTTAATCTCAGCTAATCCAAATCTAATTGCATCCTTTTGAAGAGAGAAGTATAGTCCAGATTCATTAATGTGTGGCAATAAAACCTTTAGTCCTAGTCTCTTGGATTCAATTAAGTACTCAGTCCTAGCATCTTTATCATTTTCATTTTTAAGAATCGAAAACATGAACTCAAGTGGATAATAAAACTTAAGCCAAGCAGTATAGTAACTAAGCATAGAGTAAGCAACAGCATGGGAACGGTTAAAAGAATAACCAGCATGCGCTTCAAAATCATGCCATAGCGCTTCTGCTTTTTTCTTAGTAATGTGTTCTGAAGCCCCAGTAACAAACCTATCTTTGAACTGGTCAAACTCTTTTGCATCTTTTTTCTTTCCAATAATCTTGCGGACCTTATCAGCCTCTGCCCAAGTCATACCACCCAAGTGTACGCATGCCTGCATAACTTGCTCTTGATATATAATAACACCATATGTATTCTCGGTAAAGGGCTTCATGATTGCATGGGTGTAATCTACAGCCTCATTACCATTCTTACGCTTAATGTACGCAGCACCAACTGTATTCATAGCTCCTGGTCGAACAAGAGCATTGGATGCAACTAAGTCTTCAAACTTATCTGTTCCCATCTTAATGAGAAGGTTTGTGTATGGGGTTGCTTCTGCCTGGAACACACCTTTAGTATATCCTTCGCTAAGCATTTTATAAACTTGTGGATCATCCAAGGGCATGTCTGACAAAACAATGTCTTTGCCTGTTCTAGACTTAATTGATTTAAGCGTATCAGAAATTACAGATAAGGTCTTAAGTCCTAGTGCATCTAGTTTAATAAGACCTATATCCGCAACCGTATCCATGTCGTATGCGACGACTGGAATTCTTCCTGATACCTTATCTTGTGCATCTTCTCTTGATTCAACTGGGGCAAACTTTCTTAAATCATCCTTGGCTACAACAACTCCAGCGGCATGTACTCCAACCGATCTAATTCTTCCACGCAATCTGTCTGCAAGCCAAACTACTTCTGGGTACTTGGCCCTAAACTCTTTTGTATTGGGAGAAGAAATAAAGTCTTCAAACGTGTCAATTGATTTCATTGCACGATTAACTTCTTGTAATGGAACCATAAAAATTCTTGCAGCATCACGGATTACACCCTTATCTTTAAAGTAAGTGTACGTTGAAATAGATGCTACGTGCTTAAACTTTTTCTTTAAGTATTCTTTTACTTCCTTACGACGGCGGTCTTCAAAGTCAGTATCGATATCTGGGAAGTCATTACGTTCTGGGTTAATGAATCTAAAGAACAACAAGTCATATTTAATTGGATCAACATCTGTTATACCCAAGGAGTAACATACTAGGGAGCCTGCTGCTGATCCGCGGCCTGGACCAACGCGAATGTCATTAGTCTTTGCCCAATCAATCATGTCTGCAATAACTAAAAAGTAAGATGCAAAGCTCTTGGATGCAATTACAGAAAGCTCTTCTTCAACTCTATCTGTGTAAACTTTGTTATCTGCAAATCCAAGTTTTTCTAGTCCAGCATATGCCATTTCACGAAGCTTGTCATCCGCATCTGTTTTTGGAACTGGTAGAAGATCTAGTCCTTGATGAAAATCATATTCCTTAATCTTATCTGCAATCTCCATTGTGTTTTCATATATGTCTGTGCGAGTGATTCCAGCTTTATTAAAGTCTGCTTCAATCTCTTCTCTGGACTGAATGAAAAGGTTATAATCTTGAAAAGAAATTCTACGATCTGGGTACAGATAGTTAAATCTTTCCATCATGTCTTTTATATTACGAGACATCTCAAAGTCTGAGTCCTTGTCAATCTTAGGTGATGTTGAAAGAATAAGTAATGCTTCTTCTAAAATTCTATCTTCTTCTTTAGCAAAGTGGGCATCGCCTGTTGCTACCGACTTAATTCCAAGCTTGTCTGCTAATTCTAAAAGGGCAGAGTTGATCTCCACAGGGTTATGTGATTGCACTTCCACGTAAAAATCTTGTCCGAAAGTTTGTTTAAAGCCTTTGAGAAGAAGTTCTGCTTCCTCCATGTTACCTTTATCGATAGCCTTACTAATGA
>Ga0208133_1000317_pt1 | contig 19392 bp, 16 predicted proteins | sample ColrivemetaGS535_FD_187595 | JGI IMG/M metagenome (GOLD analysis project Ga0208133, IMG submission 187595) | Estuarine microbial communities from the Columbia River estuary, USA - metaG S.535 (SPAdes) (version 2) | ecosystem: Environmental > Aquatic > Marine > Intertidal zone > Estuary | place... | reverse complement strand
TCATTATTGTGTAATTAAATTCTATGGGGGGATTGAATAAATCCATTGGTTGAATGTCTAAAAAATGTCTAACGAATGTCTAAACAGTTTCAGGTATTACAACCTCTACATCTGTTACGTTAATGTCAGTTGTTTCACCAACAATTACATCACTAAGAACCTCATCGTTTAATTCTGTTGTCTCACCATTTTCATTTTCATATTTAGCTTTCAACTCCTCCATTTGTTTCTCAAACATTTCAGTATACTCTGCTTGAGCTTTTTTTCTTAATCCTCTAAGAGCATTGTTTCTTGTTGTTACTCTCGTTTTGTGTGCTTTTGCTCCACCACGTAATTTTGACTTTGGCATAATTGTTTTTATTTATTTAATTGTTATTATTATTTTCTCTAAATCTTTCAGGTATAATTCTGTTAGATAAAAAATCTCTTAATTCTTCACCACTCATTTGACCCATAATAGGATTCTCTCTATAAATTATTTTATTTTTATTTAAGATTCCGTCAATTGTTACTTCCGGTTCATTCTCAACTTGTTCTTTTAATTCTTCCATTAACATATTCGTTATCCTTTGATATGGATTCTCATTTGAAACCTTCATTTTGGACTCTTCTATTTTTTCATCCGTTGAATCATCCCTATACATTTCCAACCAATCAGGTCTTTCTTGAACTTTAATTTTATCAACCTTTTCAATCATTTGTTGAACTTCCGTTTTACTACCTTGTAACATTTTAGATAGTTTAATTTTTCTTTCAATTGATTTGAATCGTGAGTAATAATCCCCACTGATGTCATCAAAATTTATATCTATCTCATTTTGGTCCAAATATTCAACAATACTCATAACCTCAACACATTCATCACTGAGACCCATATCAATTATTAATTGAAAAAAATCCACACATTTGATTACTTTTCTAGTTTGAGTTTTTTCTTTCAAATACTTAATTACAAAATCACCTAATTTATTTTCCATATCTTAATTTTTTGTTGGTCTATTTTCTTCAAACCATTCCACGATTGAATTGATTGTCCACACTGAACCTGACGCTAACATACCATCAAAGAACCAAGAACACCAACTTGGAACTCCTAACATTTCGTGTACTGGTGAATATAAGAAAATCCCAAAAAAGAATCCAATCCATACTGATGCACACATCATACATTTAATCATATCACTCACAAATATAAAGAATCCTCGAAAAGGAAAATGTGGTGTGTTCGATGCTTTGTTAATTGAGTTTCTCGGTCCATTAAAGATACTTCCGTAAACGATTATGTTAGTCATACCGTAAGCCATAATCATCCATAATAATAATTGTGTTATCATAATACTACATTGTTTCACTTATGTTGGAACCTTTTAAATAAACAGCTCCCTGTTCAACTCTTATCGATTCCAATTGTTTATTTATTTTTTCAAGGTCTTCAATCCTTGTGTTTTTTAAAGATAGTTCTTTTCTAAGTTTCTGTAAAGTTTCTTGGAGAAGTAATGTCTTATCATTTGATTTTTCTACTTCAACTATTTTTTCTACCTCAACGATTCTTTCTACAATAGTTTCAACCGAAACTTCTTTGATGACCTCCACGATTTTTTCAACAATTATTGGTTCAGGTTTGTCACAAATATTGTCTAAATTTGTGACAGGAACTTCCACTATAACTTCTTTGATAATTGGTTCTTGATTTTCCAACTGTTGTATTTTTAACAACAGTTCATTTATTTGATTTTCGTCCCTAATTTTACCTATATTTGGGACAGGAACTTCCACTATCACTTCTTTAATAACCTCAACTTCTCGGATTATTTCTTTAACTACCTCAACCTCTTTGATAACTTCAACAGGGACTTCTACCCGTATTTCACGGATTACCTCAATTTCCACCTGTTTTTCACCAACAATACCCGTTTTTCCTGAATCATCACCAAGTAAACCATATTTCTTTATGTTAAACCCTTCGGTATAACATTTGGAAATAAACTTACCCACATCCTCAATATTGTTTAATTTACAATATTCTTTGACACTACTTAATTGACTAGTTGTTAGTTTGACTTCCACTGTTAACCAGTTTTTCTGTTCCGTTTATAATATCATCAAATGATTTCATCTTAAATGATAAGAAAGGTTTTGGATTATCCAAATCAACAAATAAATAATCATCTGATTCAAGATTATAGATTCCGAATCCGTGCTTGGTTATTGTCTCACCATAATTCTGTTGAATTGTTGAACCAACCATATACGCTTTCTTCCCACCCGGAATGTTGAAGATTTGTCTTTTGTGAATATCACCACATAATACCAAGTCACACCCATCAAATTTATCTGTTTCAAATCCGGTCTCAAACTTATAACCTATATCTGTAGTTAATCCCTGAACTGGCCCGTGAAACAACCCAATCTTTAATCTACCTGTTTTTTCAATCTCAGGCGGAATGTTATGGTCAAGTAATGAATACACCACCCAATCAACATTATCGTCCTCGTATTCACCTCTGTTCTTCAAATAAACAATGTTGTCGTTCTTTAATGAATCAATCACCGGTGTAAGTGCGTCCAATCTTGAGGAGTTACTCTCCAAGAAGTCGTGGTTTCCAATTATAACTATGGTTTTGGCAATCTGAGAACATTCCGTTAGAATCCAAGCAACAAACTCAATAAGTTCGGGTGTCATTTGGTTTTTAGAATGAACTAAATCTCCGGTGAATACAATCCTGTCCGGAGCAATCTCTCTGAATTGTTCCAACATATTATTTAAGATTCCTCGGTATAAGTCGTGGTCTTTGAATAATCGTATATGTAAGTCACTAAAGTGAACTAATTTTTTTATCATCTTATTTATCAAATAATTTAAACTCATCATTTACGTGACCACAATCGTCACATCTGTAAGTTGGAAACGGCACAATAGTGTCTTCCGAACTCCCCGTTAACAATTTGTTAACTTTTTTTATCATAACAACTTCTTTGAAGTAGATGCTACCACACTCCTCACAAACTAATGTTGGTTGTTTTTTTAAATCAATCTTTGGTTGTAATAAATCGTCCATATTCTTTTTTTATAAATTTAGTTTATTTTTATTTCTTTGTCAAATACTTTGACATATCCATACCCAAAATAGTATCTTGAACTGACTTGGGTATTCTGAATTCTTCAAATGTTCCATTATCTTTAACAAGAACTATGATACATCCATACACTTTAATGTTTTCATATTTAGTCCCTTTCAACATTTTTAATAATAACTTACAATAAAATGGTAATTGTGTTGAATAGTGACCGAGAGCCGTGTCATCTAACTTTTCAAAAGGGTATTTCATTTTTTTTGTGAAATAACTTGCCTCAAAGTTTTTTGGTTTATTGGTTTTATAATCCGTACAGATTATACCAATTTCAGTTTTATCTCTATTTTCAATTAACCACATCTTATCCGGAGCACCTGTATAACCATACTCATCGTCACCAAGAATTAACTCAGTATCTAATAATAACGCACCACGCTCCTTCATAGTTTCTAAAAAGTTAGTTCCGGCAGACACCATAGAATCACTACGTAATATCTGCTCAAAATTACACTCAAATTCAGGTTGTCTAACTTCCTTATCCAACTCAAACATTTCTAAAGATTTTTTCTCCAATAAAAAGTGAGTTCTACTACCCACATTTATTGAATAGTCCGCCGCGGCTTTCCATTCTGATAATAATTGTTGTTGGACTTCAAGGTCACCATTCGCCTTCTTTAAAGATATTCCATCAGAATCAAATTCTGTGTAAAATAACTTCATCACTTTACTTACCGATGGCCAATCACTTTTTAATTCACCTTGAATGTTCTTCATTGTGTAAGTATGTGTATCCTCCACAAATGTAAGTTCAAGGTCTTGTCGTCTTTTTTCTAAAATACTTAATATTTCAGTCGCAACATTTTTTAATTTATTCATCTATTTCATTGTATAAAAATGATTATTTATATCACCCCTTAAATCGGCAACATCGGCATCACCCGTTAATTTTATTATTTTAACTTTACCATATAATCTCCCACCATTTAAGTTGTGATATAACTTAATAGCATCTTGGAAGGCATCACTATCTAAACAAATAATTATATTCCCATTCGCTTTCTCATATAATGTATTAAGTAACAACTCCGACATATGTTTTCCCAACATAGCAATACTATTAGGTAGGAAGATAGCGTCAAATGCACCCTCACAAAGATAGATGTCGGCATTCCAATTGATTGTACTTTCAAAAAATATTATCTCATCCTTCGCAGATTCCGGATTCTTATATTTAGCACGACTATTCGGGTCCCAACTTCTGGCAATAAAATAGTTTAACTCGTCCTTACTATCATAAGAAGGAATTATTATCCTACCCGAGAACGAACCCTTATCACAGAACCCAATACCATACTTCTCAACAATCTTATCGGTTATACCACGTTGGGTTAAATAATTATAAGCTTGACGACGAACCGGATAAACTAAACTACTATCTTTGAACTTGGTAAATCCTTCAGGTAGTTTTAATTTAGTAACTCGTTTTTCTTTTGGTTTGTGATTTTCAGGTTGAAGTAGGTTGTATATTTTTTTCTGTTTCTTATTTCCAAAAGTATCTATAAGTTTCCCAAGAGGTCCTTTAGTATTGTTCTCATCACCACAACTCCAACACTTATAGACGTGTTCAAAGTAGTTCACCTCCATATTTCCCTTATGTTGGTCTTCATCGCATATTGGACAGTCAAAAGATATTTGACCTTTTGACTCATAGTGAAGTTTCTCATCACCTAAGATATCGTGTAGTATCTCCAATAAAATTTCCGCATCATCTGACATAAGTCAAATATACGAATAAAATTATTATTATCAAAACTTTATTAGTTTTTTAATCCTCCTATATTTATTGGAATAACATTTTAATAAATGATAACAAACATTTTAATTAACGACATATCGGGGGCGTCACCATTTAACATTTATTTGTGTGACCCATCAAACATCACTTGTATCTATATTGATACCATACCTTCGTCGTCATTACCTTACAATTTTGTGGTTCCGGTTATAATGGGAAGTCAATCTTCGTTTAGTTTAAAAGTGGTTGACAGCAATAGTTGTGTCTTTTATCAAAATCTTAATGTTATTATAGCTAGTAGCACCCCAACCCCAACTCCAACTATAACCTCAACCCCAACTCTTACTCCCACAAATACTTTAACCCCAACCATAACCCCAACAAACACTTTAACACCTACGGAAACTCCAACAAATACACCAACAAACACTTTAACACCAACTGTAACACCTACGGAAACTCCAACAGAAACACCTACAAATACGCCAACTTTAACACCAACTTACACACCTACAGAAACTCCAACAAACACACCAACAAACACTTTAACACCAACTGTAACACCAACAAACACTGTAACTCCGACAAATACACCAACACCAACAAACCCATATGCTCCGGGTAATAATGTTTTTGTTGATAATTTTAATAGAGCCGCGGTTAGTCCAGGTGGTGTTCCATCAATTGCGTACACATCAACAATAACAAATCTTGGTGGTATTAGTATTGTTACTTCAAATAATTTAAGATTAAGAGCGGATAACACTAATACTACAGGTAGACTTTATACTATGTCCACATATACTTTAGTCGGTAACCCTAATTTCTATTCTCAATTAAACTTAAACCCAACAATTGTCAATTGGTCTGTGAATGTAAGGAATAATTATAGTACAATTTTAGATGGATTTGATTCAGGTCTTTTTGGTCAAGCCGTGATTTTGGCATCAAATGGTAGTGACGTATTGACTAATGGTAATGGATACGCATTGGTTTATGGTGGTTCAGGAACTAGACAATGGAGATTAGTAAGTTTCACCGGAGGATTACAAGCAAACGCTAACATAACAACAATTTTATCAACACCATTAACTCCAGGATTTGGAGATGGAGATTATTTGAGTTTAAAAGTGTCTTACGATTCAACAACAAATAATTGGAGTTTATCTTTTAGAAATGACGGGGTTGCTTGGGTAGACTCTAGATTAACAACAGGGTATGATACTCCAAGTACCTCCACAGATTCAACATATACAAATGTAACATTAGATTCGTTTGGGTACTTTTATAATTTTGGTTCAACACTTAATGCAAATGCTTCAAATTTTGATAACTTTAACGTCTATTACAATTAATAAAATATAAAATAATATGCCTTGTAACTCAACATACTGTATAAATAACACCGGATTAGTTGGTGCCGACGACACCTATATTACAGGTGGAACCTATAATGGTAACACTTATTGGTCGGGACAAACTAATGGTTGGGTAATCTTTTATTCAACCGGAACAACTAGTCAGTGGTGTCTATCAGATACTTTTAGCGGAACTTGTTCATTAGCAGGAAAAACACCTTGTTATAGTGATTGTCCTGATTTAAGTACCGCATATGTTTATTCAGGAGTATGTCCAACACCAACACCAACACCAACTAATAATTGTAGTGTTTTAGATTTTAATGCGGTATTTGATTGTGAATTTATTCCAACACCAACAATAACACCAACATCAACGATAACCCCAACCCCGACAATAACTCCAACGGCAACAAACCCTTGTTCTATCATAGGTATTGATGCGATAGCGTATCGATTACCTGAAACTTTACCATCAACAATAGAATATGATACTCAATTACAGGTATTTGAACCATTAACTATTATAAATTGTGATTTTACTCAAGACGTAACTTTTTTCCTAATTAATGACGATATTGTATGTTCAAGCATTTTAATATTCCAAAATTGTTATGATAACGAATTATTTTATTGTTCTAATGTGTTATTATTGCCAGGACAATCGTTGGAACTATATCAAGTATATGGAGCATTAATTGACAATAGTTCTATCTCTAACTGTATTACATATATTGGTAACTCTAATAATAATGTAGATATTAACACAAATAAAATTATTATTAAAACAGTTTCATTTGGTAATGTTAATAACGGTAAATGTATTGAATGTGAAGATTATACACCACCTACTCCAACACCAACACCGACAAACACACCGACAAATACTTTAACACCAACAAACACACCAACATTAACTAAAACACCGACAAATACACCGACAAATACTTTAACACCAACAAACACACCAACATTAACTAAAACACCGACAAACACACCAACACCGACAGTAAGTCCAACAATAGGAGCAAGCCCTACCCAAACACCTACATATACTCCAACACCAACTATAACACCAACCTCAACTATTACCCTAACCCCGACAATAACTCCAACAGAAACATTAACACCTACACCCACACCAACATCGGGTGCGACACCTACTGAAACATTCACAATGATTGCAAGAAGTTTGGATAGTTTTTCAATCACTAGTTTACAAGGGTTTACAGTTAGAACATCATTACCATTTACAGTTGTTTGGGGTGATGGTAATACAACTAATTATCCTTCAGGTTTAGCAGTTTATATATCACATACATACTCTACTCCTTATACAGGGGATATAGTAATTCAATCTTCAGATTTAACATCAATAACTCAATTGATTCCTAGAAATGTTACACCTCAAATTAATTCAACTTCAACAAGATATTTAGAAATTGAAACTTCTCAATTAACTCTTTTGGATGGATTGACATCAATGGGTGACGCTAGTTACCCTAATAATTATTTTTCATCAGGAGATATTGGTTCATTACCTACAACATTAATTAATTTTTATTCAACATTTAGTAATTGTGACGGTGATATTTTATATTTACCTCCAAATTTGATAAATTTATCTATTAATTTCTTAAATAGTAATCTAAATCAATCAAATACTATCACAGGTAATATAGTAAATTTACCACTAACTTTACAGTTAATCGAAATTGGTGGAGACAATACTTTGTCCGGAAACGTGGCTAATTTCCCTGTACCACTTCGTTATATAATTATCGATGGTCTAAACACTATCTCCGGTAATGTATCATCGATGGCAACACTAACTAATTTATTACGATTTGACTTATACGGTAATAATAGTGTTTCAGGTGATTTAGGTGATTTATCAAATACTGTCACCCAAATAAGTATAAAAGGAACAAATACTGTAACGGGTGACATATCAACATTACCAACAAATTTAACAAATCTTTTAGTTTGGGGAATCGCTCCGGGGGGTAATACTCTTTACGGTGACGTTAATACATTCAACTATTCAACATTAGATTTTATACAAATTTATGGTTATAATCAAATTAGTGGTAATACTAGTTCAATAAATTTAAAAGTAGGAGCGTTTTTAGATATAGATGGTGAGAATACGTTAACTGGTGATATTGGAGCTATAGGCAATTCTTTCGCATATGACACTATAACAATTAAAGGTTATAACACAATTTATGGTAACATTCAAAACTTACCTTCAAACGCTAAAAGAATTAAAATATATGGTCAGAATACCATATCGGGTGATTTATCATTAATTAATTTAAATACCGAATTATTATATGTTTATGGTACTAACACAATATCAGGATTCACAGATAGTACAAAAATTTTCACAGGTTTACAACAAATTGAAATAATAGGTAGTGGATTCACTAGTACTAATATCAATAATTTACTAACAAGTTACTCTAATTCAACTTGGGTTGGATTTAGTCGATTGTTAAAATTAAAAGGTACATCATTACCTACATATACTAACACCACATCATACAATATCTTAACTGGCTCAACAAAAAATGTAGTAATAACAATATCATAAAATGACAACAATAGATATCACAAATATAATAGGATTAAGTTATCCATATGACATTTATGTCTGTGATGTCTACGGTAATAATTGTATACTATTATCAACAGTTTTTACAAACATCCCTCCAAGTAATACAATATTACTACCTCCTCAATTTGACACCGCGTCATCCGTTGGAATTAAAGTAATAACTTTAGATGGTTGTGAAAGATTCAAAATTATTGAGTGTGATGTTTTAATTTCTCCATCTCCAACACCAACATTTACCCCAACACCTACGCCAGTATATTGTTATAGTTTCACCTCACCAAGCCCAACTTATTATTTTACAGATAGTGATGTAAATATAGATAAAGTTTATTTATATGGTAATTTTACCGGTTATACAAATGGTTATGTTACCGATTATGCTGGTAAAATTATTAGATTAAATTCTGATTTAACCAATGATACTACTTTTAGTACAGGTACCGGGTTTAACACCGTACTTTATGACGGTGAGTCAATAATTGAACAAAGTGATGGTAAAATCATCGCAACAGGTAGTTTTACATCATATAACGGAACTTCAGCAAATAGAATTATAAGGCTTAATTCTGATGGTTCAATTGACGCTTCGTTTGTGTATGGAAGTGGGTTTAATAGTTTTACTCAAGGAGGGGCAATTGATTCAAACGGTTCTATTGTGATTACAGGGTATTTTAGTTCTTATAGTGGAACTTCATCCCCTAGAATTGTAAGGTTATTATCTAATGGACAAGTGGACCCATCATTTGTTTACGGGTCAGGGTTTAATAATGTCACGATTGACGTATTAATAAATCCTGATAATGGTATGTACATTGTAGGTTATTTCTCAACTTACAAAGGGGTTTCTGTTAGTAATGGTATTACTAAGTTATTAAGTAATGGTTCTGTAGATTCTACATTTAGTGGTGGTACAGGGTTTTCTCCTTTTTTACCAACTAACCCTAATAATATAGTTAGAATATCTGGCGAAACGTCATTTTATGTTGCGGGATACTCTACATCATACAATGGAACTTTAATAAATAGAATTGTAAAATTAAATGAGTTTGGTGGAATAGATACTTCATTTACGGGGGGTACAGGATTTAATAATATAGTATACACAACAGACATTATTTGGGTTGATAAGTTATTTTTAACCGGTGAATTTACTAATTATAATGGAAATTCTTGTTTGGCTAAATGTATAATATTAAATTCTGATGGTAGTGTTTTACAATCATTTAATGATAGTAATTATACAAACTTTTTTGTTAATAATTACACGGTATTTGCAAAATCAACCTCATCCGGATGTATTGTTCCTGTTTATAATTATATTGTACCTACCCCAACACCGACACCAACTAATACTCCAACTCCAACACAAACAATAACACAAACACCAACTCCAACTATAACCATTACACCAACCTTAACAAACACTCCGACAATAACCCCAACTATAACCATTACACCAACCTTAACAAACACTCCGACAATAACCTCAACACCAACTTTAACCCCAACTTCAACACCACTACCATCATTTATGTCCACTTGGGACACCACTAACACATCTCCAGGGTCAAGTGCGTCAAATCAAATACATTTACCTTTAGAATTAACAGGAACATATAACTTTACAGTAGATTGGGGTGATGGTAATACTGATTTAATTACTGTTTGGAATCAAACTGAAACAACACATACTTACGCAATTCCGGGAGTTTATAATTTAAGTATTATTGGTACAATTCAAGGTTTTAATTTTTATTATGGTCAAGATGAATTAAAATTACTTTCAATCTCAACTTTTGAAACTCTACAATTAGGAAATAGTGGAAGATATTTCTTTGGTTGTACAAATTTAGACCTGTCTTCAGTTACTGATGTTTTAGATTTAACAGGAACAATTAGTTGTAATGCAATGTTTTACCAATGTACCTCATTAACAACTATAGGAAATGTTAGTAGTTGGGACGTATCTAATATTAATGATATGTCATATATGTTTGGTGAAAGTACATTTAACGATAATATCAATTCTTGGGATGTAAGTAGTGTTATTTATTTGAACAATATGTTCGATACGAATACCGTGTTCAATCAGTCGTTAAATTCTTGGAATGTTAGTGGCGTTACCGATATGAGTTCAATGTTCTTCTACTCAACCTCATTTAATGGAAACATTACTTCTTGGAATACATCAAACGTCACTACTATGGGTGGAATGTTTAATAACGCAACTAATTTTAATCAAAATATAAGTTCTTGGAATACTTCTTCAGTTATTTATATGGGTAATATGTTTGCCGTAGCATCGTCATTCAATCAACCTATTGGTGTTTGGGATGTATCTTCTGTTACAGATATGACAGTAATGTTTTATCAGGCGATATCATTTAATCAACCTTTGAACGGTTGGGCTGGAACGACATCATCTGTTACTGCAATGGACTATATGTTTAATGGTGCAATTTTATTTAACCAACCTTTAAATTTGTGGAACACAGTATCAGTTACTAGTATGGGTAATATGTTTGATGGAGCAATAGCCTTTAATGGAAATATCTCAACTTGGAATACATCTTTGGTATATTGGATGAAAGATATGTTTAGAGGTGCAACGGTATTCAATCAAAATATTAGTTCTTGGGACACGTCAAGTGTTACAAGTATGTCTGGAATGTTTGAAAACGCAATAGCCTTTAATCAAAATATAAGTGGGTGGACAGTTTCAAGCGTTATTTATTTTAATAGAATGTTTTACAATGCAACAGTATTTAACGCACCAATTGGTTCGTGGACACCAACAGTTGCTGACACTTTTACTAGAATGTTCCAAAATGCAACATCTTTCAATCAACCTCTTAATGGTTGGGGAGCTAGTACAAATGGGGTTATTACAATGGATTATATGTTTGCCTCAGCAACATCATTTAATCAATCATTAAATTCTTGGGACACCTCAACAGTCACAACTATGGCAGGTATGTTTGTATCAGCAATATCATTTAATGGTAATATAAGTTCTTGGGATACTTCAAGTGTTACTAATATGTCGGGGATGTTCGCCTCATCCACAGCGTTTAATCAAAACATAAGTGGTTGGAATGTTTCAAATGTTCAGAATTTTAATGCCACATTTAGTTTAGCCACAACATTTAATCAACCTATCGGTATATGGAATGTATCAGGAGCCACAAATATGGCATTTATGTTCGCAAGTACAACATCCTTTGACCAAAATATTGGTTCTTGGAATATTTCAAACGTTGGGATTGCTGGATTTAATGGTTTTATGCAGAGTAAAACACAATTTAATTATTCCGCAACAAATTTAGACGCAATCTATAATGGTTGGAGTTTACTTTCTGTTCAGACAAACATAGGTACCGTTGATTTTAACACTATTAAGTACACATTAGCCGGTCAATCAGGTAAAAATATACTTACAGGAGCCCCAAACAATTGGGTAATTACTGATGGTGGAATTTAATCTGTTAATTTCTTAGGCGATTTACCCAAGTTCTCATATATCCTTAGAAGTTTTAAGGATTCATAATAATTTTTCTCAAGACGTTCCAATTCTTTTTCCGGAACACCTTTATCACAAGCTAATTCATATAGTTCTTTAGCTTCTGTAACAATATTTGATATAGTACTAATAAGTTTCATATCTATAAATATCGCCAATCACACCATTTATTAAAAGTAAATGTCAATTATATTTTAATAAAATCAAACTTTAGATTATTTATAGTAAAATAACAAATATAAAATGATTGGGAATAACATATATTACTTTGAATCGTGTTGTGGAAATGTTCCATCTTTTGGTATATCAAGCGGTGAAACAACAACGCCTTGGACTAATTTTACACCAACAGTCGGAAATCAATACGCTGTTATTATAGATGGAGCATTCTCAGGTTGTGTTACCTATAGTGGTGTAACATCAACTCCATTAGAAGGATTAACAATTTACAACTCAAGACCAACGTTTATTTTTTATAATGATTGTAATTTTTGTATAAGTTTATATCCGTGTTTTACACCAGCCCCTGTTAATATTCCTGTAATAACAGGACAAATAAATGAATGTGGTGTTATCACAATTATGCCTATGGACGTTGTGTGTGTTAATAGTAACCCATCATCAATACAATCATCAGATGGTGAAGTCTCAGTATCAATTACAGGTGGAACACCACCATACACGGTTTATTGGTCTTCATCAACAAACCCAAGTATGGGTATCCACCCCGCATTAAATAATATACCAAACGGTACTTACGCTGCGACTGTTGTAGATTTTTATGGAGATTTTACAGAAACAGTTTATTGTACAATATATACATCCAAAGATTGTTCTTTTGGTGCAACCATAACGGAATACATTGTCGATGAATGTATTCCAACCGCAATGTCCGGATACACATTCGATATAACAAATTAATTTATATGTCTTTTTCAGCCGCAACTTGTATAACATTTAATGGGTTACCACCATCACCTCAAGTAGGTCCTTTCACAATTTATTATGATAGTGGTCACACTGAAGTTATATTATCTAATGTTAATTTATCAGAGTTAACATCACCAAATTGTCCATACATTATTTCAAACATAGATGATGGGACAGAATTTTTTTATTTTAAAGACCAAAACAATTATTGTTTTACAATTTCAGTTCAAGATAACGATATTTGTAGTAATTGTAATTTAGGATTATCAAAATATTCTGCAACAACAATATCAAGGTTATCTTGTGGATTTTTAACAGGGTCTTGCCAAAATATTACGGACTATGTTATTCATTGGTATGGTCCAAACGATATAACAACATTACAAAAAAGAACCGGATTTGGTTCAGTTTTTTCAGGACAATATGATACTTCTCACCCATTTTTAGGAATATCCGCAATACCTTTACCTGAAGGTGTTTATACACCTATTATTCAAAAAGTAATTGTAAATGGGTTAACTTTTTCAAATACAGGTGGAACCAATAGTATATTGTTTGATGGTAATTGTCTTCCAACAACAACAATACAACCATTAACTTGTTTTAATAGAACAAACACCGGAACTACTTGGCCCCAAAGTGCGTATTCTCATAGTATAACTTTTGAAAGTGTTTCTGGAGTAGAACCGCTACCGGTTACCTCAACATACGTTATCTCCTCATCAACTAAATTTATGGCTGTAGCGTTTAAAGGTTATGGAAATCCAGATAGATTACAAATTGAGTTTAATGGATTGAACTATTCTACACCAATAGGGTTATTAGACGTTTCAGTTGGAAGTTCTATCTCAGCAAATAATTTTAACCCATCTTCATTTCCAATGTCTGCGAGTACAGGTAATGGTTACGGAGATTTTTACACTAAAATAATTTGTTTAACAGGATTAACTGTAAGTAATAATGATTCATTATTAATAACTGTTACTCCATCCACAACCATTACTAGTTGGGATTTATTAATCACTTGCTTAGACAATTATAATTGCGTAGAATGTGGTTTAAATTATCAACCATATAAGATTATTGGGTCAAGTATAACAGGCACAACTATACCTTGTAACATTATAAGAGTCAACTATAAAATAAGTGGGTGCCCTAGCCCTTATATCACCAAATCTTTATCAGATTATCACACATATTACATTTTAGGCCAACAATATCTAACTTTTATACAATACTATTCCAGAATAGGCGATGAGACATCAAACATATTTAATAATTCAACAAAGGACTTATATTTTTCAAATGTGTCTTGTACCCAATCTAATCCACAAATAAACTCACCAAATGAAATATTATGCTCCACAGGTTCTACTCAAACAATTTATAGCAAAACATTCTTAACTGACGGTACTAACAGGGGTGTTTTTAGTATTAGCGGTTCTCCAACTGTAATATCGACATACTACAACACTTGGATGTACGCCAAAACCACTTACTCAGGTAGCACCAACCCTTTAGATTTAAGTTATTATAGATTTTTTGGACTTATTCTTCCTAACCCAAATTTGGGAATAAACTGTATCGATGGCGAAGTGGGCCTAACAATATATATACACCAATTCTCAAATATTATAACAGGAGTGACAAGTGGTAATCATTATCTTTCAATAACCGCAAACACAATAACAAATCAAATGTCATATACTAGTTGTGACTTAAATTGTGTTACTTTTGTAAATAATTATGTAAATAGCGTTAACACATCTTCCACAGGAAGTACATTAAATGGTTACGGTGTTGATAAAACATATTCAACGGGTAAATATTATACAAAACCAATTAGATTTGTATATCTTTTAAATTCGAGTTCAAGTGTTGTGACAGGTGACTCTGGGATGAACTCATCATTCTATCGTACATCTGATTGGATTTCCGATACAATCCCATTTTCAGGTGGAACTACGTTAATACCATCTTTATCCGGAACTGTATGTAATTATGGTGTTACCGGAACCCGGAATAATTCATATTCCTCATTCGCTAACACAAATTATAAATGCGATTTTGAATCAAGAATTGTTAACCCTTCAAATATTAATGACTTTGAAATATGGGCAACCCCAATTGTTAATGGTGTTCTAATCCCCCCAAAAGTATTAGCTTACCGATTTTCAGGTGGAACAGCAACAACGATTAACCCAACATACATTATATAGTTATGAGTACAAAAAAATATTATACAATTCAAATAACAAGTGGAACATCACCAGGTCCGTATACCATTTATTATGGTTCATTCCCTAACCCTCCATTATTTACAGGTTCTATTGTACCCCCTATTTATCCAATAGGAACACCAATAGAATTAGCGGAAAATAAAGGATTAATTGAATTACAATTTGGTATAACTGTTGAAGTCCCATTGTCAACAACTGTTTTATATCTATATAATCAACTTTGTCCTGATAATACAATTACTTTAGTTCCAACCAACAATATAGTTTATAAAGATTTTTGTATGGAATTTGAAAACCGTGCAATTTTTGAAAGAATTCAATTTACTTATGCAGGTGTCAACACTGTTAATAATACCCCTTATTGGAAAGGTACTTTAGACAGTAACATTACAATAAAATGGAATGGGGTTAATTGGATTTTAAATGGTTATCAACCATACACATCTCCTTCAGCGACAATACAGTCTTTAGACTCGATTACTTCAAACCCACCAAAAAGTGGATGGGATTCATTTGGATATGCTCCAGACCAAAAACTTAATATCACAACAAAAGAAGGAACTTGTAGTCAAAACCCTACTATGTTAACATTAAACTCAGTTGGTGAATCTTACATTATGGACCAATCATACCCTGTTAGTATTAACCAACCAACTTGTTTATGCGATGGAAGTATTTCGTTTAACCCTAGTTTAGATAATCCACCGTACACATATTCTATAAATAATGGTGTTACATATAGTGATTCACCTTTATTCTCAAAATTATGTTCAGGAATATATAGTTTATCTATTTTAGATTCATTGGGAAATAATTTTAGTAAAACCATTGAATTGTCCGAACCAACACTTGCCACAGCATACACATTATCTTTGAATACGACACCAAGTACTCAAATTAATAATCCAACGACTATCTCTAAAACTTACGAGACAACTATTTTAGTAACTCCTGAGTTACCGGATGGTACTACATTATATTTTGATTTTGTACATAACAATAGTTTTTACTCAGGACCATTAAGTGGTACATCAATATTAACAACAGGTACATTACTTTACAAAAATGAAATATCTATTGCGTTATCAACAAGTTTTAGTGGAGACTCGACATCTATTAATAAGTCTCCGGGTTGTCAAAACACAACAATATATCAATATAGTACTTCAGATACTTGGAATACATTAGAATTAACAAATAGTGACATTATAACTATTACCACATCAACTAGAGTAGATAAGACTACTTTAGGTCTTTGTGTTGTTGGATATAGTGACGACTCATACTCAATTACTAACGCTCGTATAGCAGGTTGTGATTGTTGTACAATATTAATTAACACATAATCAAAATTATAATATTTATACAGTATGGCATATATACTTAAAAATACATCGGGTTTAGTAAATACAAGATTAACTGATACAGGTAGATTAAAACTATCTCAAGGTAATTTTAACATTTCGTATTTCCAAATAGGAGATAGTGAGGTGTCTTACAATACATTAGCAAATACTTACAATCAAACTAGAACAAACATATTAGAACCTAATTTTAATTCACAAAATTCTGCTCAGGGACAAACTAATAAACAAAATGTTAAGTATCCTTATTATGTGGATGGAACAAACGGTAACACTTATGGTATACCATTTATGGCTTCTGAAGTATCTCCAATTTATAATACGGCAGCAATTAGAGGTTTTTTCTCAGGTAATACAACATTAAATACTTGGAGTGCTATTACAACTAATTTATACGTTATTAATTCAAATTACATTGTTGATATGAATTCTTTAACAGGTGGTACAAAAATTACAATAATTTTTTCAGGGAATAATTCAAATATGGTTAGACTACCAGCTAAAGGTGATTTTATTACCATTTATTACGATGGTAATGGTCTAACTGATTATGTATTAGCTCCAACGCCATCAACCCCAACACCTACCCCAACACCCACAATAACACCATCATACGATGTTTGTAAATTACCCGACCCTTCACCAACACCGTCAGCAACTTGTTGTATACCAACACCACCAACACCAACACCAACAGCGCAATATGTAATGCCTATAAGTAATTGTTATAGTATGTTAACATATAGAATTGTAGATATTTGTTTAGATGTTATCACATTAGATAGAGTAACACCTGACTTTTCATATATTACCTCAGGTTGTTCATATTCAAGAGTATTAGTCTACCCACCAAATATGACATCACTATACGATAGTGTAACACCAATACAACATTGGAACACTGATGTCATTAATTTTGAATCTGTTTGTAACACAGACCAATTTGATGTTAAAATTTGGAATATGAATATTCCCTGGTCAGAGAATCCTGCGGGATTATTTGACGACCAAAACATTGGTTTTAAAAACTTTACATCTTCAACTTATTTAGGTACGAAAGAATACTTAGGATATATGACGAGTAGTGGTCAAACATTTGTTGATAGTAACAAAAATTTAATTGACCCTACATATTATTGTGACACTTTTGGAAACAAAATTGTTGTGAAACCTGAAGGTCAAAAAGCAATCGCAATTATTCACTATACAAATCAAACTATAGACTTTTTCTATGGTGAAAAATTTGCTATGGAACCTTATAGTACATTAACACCTGATGATACAACAGGTGACGCAAGAAACTTTAAATTACATATTCCTTGGCTAATGTGGCATAAATCACCAACTTGTTGTGTTGGTGAAACATTCTATGTTGACCCACCTAATGATGAATTTGAGACATCTAATCTATTAACACCATATTACATTCAATCAACTAAAAATAGTGATATGAATGACCCTGGTATTCGTTATTATAATTTATGGGATAATTACCAATCTACAAATAATACTGCAATCCCAAACAGAGTTGGTAAGGTATTTCCTGACCAAAAACTTATAGTAATTGATGATGATGAATTAGTTGCAGCACTTTCATATAAATCAAATCGTAACTGGACTTTACCGGCAGCTACAACATCATTAATAACACCAAACACTTGTAATACTCAATCATCTAACATAGGTGTTTTAACAACCCCTAATGAAAGTATGTATGTATCATACTTACTTACTAACACGTCGTCAGGAGCAACTAACTCATTACATTGTAATTATTATTCAAACATTGTTGGACCTTTTAATGATTGTAATAATATTGGAGCACAAAATGTGGCGGTTAGATTTAACGGTGAATTTAATTGTTTAAATAACGTGACTAACACTACCACCATACAAACAGGTTATTTGGCCGACACTTTCCAAATAATTTGTCAAAAAGTAACAGGGGATACTAGACCGATATCTTCTGAATGGAGATTGATTGATTTTAGTAATGAATTAACATCAACAAATGTTAACGGATATATCACTCAATCAGGTCTTACAGGTAACACATTTATTATTACTAATGATTTATATAATTCGGCAAGTGGTAATACATATAACTTAAACGATTATATTGATTTACCAACCGGAACAACATCTAACACAACTCTTAATTTTGGAGACGAATATTATTTCTACGGTTCGTTAGAAACTGACATTCAAGCAACCATTTATGAGATGAAATATAAGTTAAATCTTGGTCAAGCAGAGTTCCAAGCATCCTCAAATCCAAGTTGGTCAGCCAACACAAATTCGTATATTACTGAAATTGGTCTTTACGATGACGAAATGAATCTTATGATTGTATCAAAGCTACAATCTCCTGTTCTTAGACAGGGTATTCAACAGTTTTTAGTTAAATTTGATTTCTAAAAAAAACATATGAAAAAAACATTAAAAGAAAGCCCTAAAGTTTTAGGGCTTGATGTTTCTACCAAAACTATT
>Ga0208133_1000316_pt1 | contig 19396 bp, 15 predicted proteins | sample ColrivemetaGS535_FD_187595 | JGI IMG/M metagenome (GOLD analysis project Ga0208133, IMG submission 187595) | Estuarine microbial communities from the Columbia River estuary, USA - metaG S.535 (SPAdes) (version 2) | ecosystem: Environmental > Aquatic > Marine > Intertidal zone > Estuary | place... | reverse complement strand
TAGATCTTCAGGTTTTGGTAGATGGACTTTAAACGATAGAACATTAAGTTTATATAGTGCAGATAATACCACTATTGTTAAAACATTCACTTTAAATTCTTCCACATTCCCAACAGAGAGAAGTTAATGAGTAAATTCTTATACCAGATACAGTCAGGATTAAACCATCAGCATACTTTTGGTTTAATTGATTATTGGTTTCAGACTATTACTGGATCTGGATATACACAAACATCTCAAATTCAAATTGAAGCTACAGGAAATATTACAAAAATTGGTGTTTTATTTAGTGCTAGAACTGGTACTCCCGGTATATTTAGAATTAGCTTGGAAGATCCTGCAACCCCTGGAGTATATTTAAATTCTGGCACAGCCTATGTAGATTATAATTCAGCCACTGGAACTGTAAATACATTTGCTGAATTGACTATTCCATCATGTCCAGTAGTTTTAGGACAATATATTAATGTTGTCACTCAAACATATTCTGGAACATTTGATGCTAATAATAAAACAAATCATCTCTATGCATTAACGGTTGGTGGATATCATTTTCCAAATGGTGGGCAATGGTTTCGTACTCCAACCTTCTATTATGTGATCAATGGAAAATATTATGGATATCCTCATTATTCCGAAACATCCACATCAGTTTCAGGAACACAAGAAGCTGGGATAAAAATTACAATCCCAAAAGGCGCTGGAACTACACATTTATTACAAGATATCGTATCTAAATTGAATGGTAATTCCCCTTTGACTATTCTTATTTATGCTTCAAATGGAACAACTTTACTTCATCAATCTACAGTTATATTTAATAGTAATTCATGGAGAGCAAATAAATTTCCATTATCCAGTGAATTTTATATGAAAGCTGGAGAAACATATTATATTGTCTTTAAAGCTGCTTCTGGTGGTTCATTAAATTTTGCAGTAGTTGATGGTTATAATGAACAATCTTGGGAATCTCAAACTCAAGAATATATGATTTATGTTAATAGAGCTTCGAATAGTGTTGCTTTTACTGAAACTGCTGGTAGAAGAATGTCAGCTCAATTAAGATTTAAAGATTTAGCTTCATTAGATTATTACAACCCTACATCTACATATAACAAAGCAATAAACATTAAAGCTGGCACAATATCTTATTCTGAATATGTGCAATTAAACGCCACTGGAATATCTTTTAACACCCCAGGAATTACAGCTTCATATGTTAGATCAGGTGGAGCAAGAGTTGGAATTACATTAGTATCTCAAACTGTTTCTGGCTTTTGGACTTCTGGTGGATTTGTAGAAGTAGATGCTGTGAATATGCCTGGACTTTATAGAATTGACATACCGGATGCAGCTTTTGTTTCAGGTGTTAATCAAGTGACATTAATGATCAAGGGTTATAATCAAACAAATGGAGCCCTAGTTACATATCAATTTACACAAGAATTAATGCAACTTGATATGACACAAAATTATCCTAATACAAATACTGCTGGAACTATCGGAGATTCTTTTAATGCTGCGAGATCTGGAACATTTGGAAAGAGATATTTCTTAGATACAAATATTCATTATTATTCTCCAGATGAAACAACAATTATTAAAACAATGGAGGTTAATTCAAAATTTACTCCTACCATTAGATCTGAAGTTAATAATTTATCTACAGTAATTCCAACAAATGGATTAATCGTTTATCTTGATTCTGCTAATTCTGCTTCTTATATTGGAACAGGCACTACATGGTATGATTTGAGTGGAAACAATAATAATGCTTCTCTGCAAAATGGAGCTTCATGGGTTAGCAGTAATTTAAGAAGCTATATGTCGTTCGATGGATCAAATGATTTTTTGAATTTTACATACAATGATGCTTCGTTTACAGATTCTATTACAATCATAGGATGGCTTTCATTAAATGTAGGTTCAGAAGGCTTTTTTGATATTGGAAGGCAAGATAATTATTATCCATATGCAGGAAATGGACTACTTTACATAGGTACTGCTTCGTATGGGAGACAACTTGATTATTATACTAATCCTTTTAACAAATATACAAATCATCAAGTTGCACTATCATCTGGTCCTGGAGCAAATAATTATAAAATCTATCAAAATGATACATTAGCAGGTTCATGGACAAGAACTTCTTTCAGTGTATCAAATTCAAAAAGTTTTTCAAGTGATAGAAAATTTCTTGGTAAGTTGTTTAATGTTTTAATATACAATAGAGTTTTATCACAAACAGAAATTACAGCTGTCTACAATTCATTTAAGGCTAGATATATAACTGCAGCTCCATCTGGCGTAGACACTAATGGATTAATAATGTATTTAGATGCATCTGATTCCGTTTCTTACCCTGGAATTGGATCTACTTGGTATGACATCACTGGTAATGAAAATCATATGACATTACAAAATGGGCCTGTTTATGTTAGCAATGGACAAGCTTCTTATTTCTCATTTGATGCAACTAATGATAGCGCTTCATTTGTTTTAAATAACACTCTATCTTCAACAGCAACTTTGATTATATGGCTTAGAAAGAATACAGCATCTACTAGTACACGATTTGTAATTATTGGCGGTGGAGACAATTGGCATACATATGAGGGATACGGGTATTATGCAATATTAAGAAGTTCAAGAACCATAGGCCAAGGCAATTCAGCGGTAAATTTAAATTCAAGCATTCTCCAAGATCATATGATGGCATTTAGTTCTTCTATTGGCACTAACGGTTATAATGTTTATCAAAATGGAGTATTAGTTGCAACAGATACAGGTTTATCTGTAGTTACATCCACAAGAACAATCGAAAGCCCATTTAACGGTAGAATTTATGCAATGTCAATTTACAATCGAGCTCTTTCACAACAAGAAATCTTAGCAATCTACAATTCACAAAAAACTAGGTATGGCTTATAATGGCAATTTATCCGTATTTTTCCACAACAATAATTAACAAAGATGTATTAACAAATTCATCTTTTAAAGCTGGAATGGCTCTTGTTTTAGATAGCAATGGAAGAGCAATTAAAGCTGATAGTCAATTATTAGTATTTGATTCAATTTCTCAAAAATATGGAAAATTCTTAGGGTTCGCTGCTTCTGATCATGATATCTCTGGAAACACAATTATTATCCCAGATGTAGTTGGATCTAATTATCTAGATGCAAATTATAACTTTGTGAAAAATGAAAATACAGAATACTCAGTTGCCAAAAGAGCCATATTAGATCATCAAGATTCTGCAGTCAGTAATTTCTATAATGCATCTGATCCTAACATCTTATCTAAAAGAGGCATTGGAGTTTATAACACACCCGGAGATTATTTTGTAACAGATCAATTTGTCAGAGTGTTGCATGGAGATTATGGATTAGATTCAACCACTCTTGTAGACTTAAATCCCGGAGATCTATTAACTTTTGGCGGAGGAATTAACGCTGGAAAATTAGTGAAGGTTAATGTCAATTCTTTTGGGCCAGATTTAATTGTTGTAGGGCAAGTTAATAAATATGTTCCAGCTACAGGATTGCTATATTTTACTCAAGTTAATTATAGTGTTGGGTTTGGTGGTGCTTCTTCTGCTGTATTTGCCCTTGATGCTGGTTCTGCTGTTTCTTATCCTGGATCTGGAACAACTTGGTTTGATTTATCTGGAAATACTAGAAATTTCACCTTAACTAATGGGCCAGCTTATTCTTCTGTTAACTCTGGTGTTATAATTTTTGATGGAGCTAACGATTATGCAGAATTGAATTATACTTTACCAAACAATACAATAACAATTATGGTTTGGTATTATTCCGGAAGTTCTGCGGGACGATCTTATCTTGACAGTTTAATAGCTAATGATGGACCTACAAGTGGTTTTGACATAAGGATAGCAGGTAATTCATTTCAATTAATTGAGTGGTTCAATTCTGGGTCGATTTCACCAATTATAGGTGTAATTGCTGACAATTCTTGGTATTTGGTTGTTTACACTTATGATGGATCTCGATATAAAACATATTTAAACAATACAAAAACCAATGATACAGCTATAACAGGTCCTAGATACACAGTAGCTCAAACAATTCACATAGCTAACGAACCATTTTTTGGTAATGGAACCAGAACATTAGGAGGGTATGTTTCAGAAGTGAGAATATTAAATAGAGCCCTCACTGAAACCGAATTGACTAACTACTACAACGCCACCAAAACAAGGTATGGTCTATAATGGCTACATATTACATTAAACCTGCTGCAAATGGTGGTAGTGATAGCAATAATGGACTAACACCTTCTACAGCTTGGGCAACATTAGGAAAAGCTTTAAGTGCTAGTCCTGGATTGTCTGCTGGAGATATTGTTTATTTAGCACCCGGAACATATAGAGAATCATTAAGCGCAAATTTAGAATATTTGGGCAATAGTGGAACTGAAGGTAATTCAATTCAAATTAAAGGAGATCCAAGAGCCTTACAATCTTGGGGAAATATAACTCCTGGAATTGTTAGATGGACTGTATTTCCAACAGATAACACAAACCCAGTGACAGGCTGGAAAATTTTATTAGCCAACTCTAAAAATTATGTCAAATGGGAATCAATTTATTTTGATACATGGACAAGTGGTTATGCAATTACTCTAAACTTATGCAGAGGCTGGTCTTTTACTAAATGTTGCTTCAATTCTGTTCAATTAAATAATCAAATCTTTCAACTTTCAAACGCTGCCGGAGTGCCATATGATTTTACTTTAGATCAATGTGTACTTTATGGAATGCAATGTTTTACAGTTACACATGAAAGACATACTTCTGTTTATGATGTTAATATCAATATAAAAGATTGTTTATTTTTAGGCAATCCTCAAACAGGTCAAGCAATTGTATTTACACCTTCTGGAACTGGATCTGATGGAAATGGAATAAAAATTTACAACTCTTATTTCGCTGGATTTAATAGTCAATCAATTTATATCAGCTCTACAAATACAACACATAACAGCATTGTAAAAAACTGCATAATCGTAAATGGAAATATATATGGGGCAGTAACAGGAGCAGTAGTACAAACATATAATAGATTAATTGGAACAGCTTTGCAAAATACTGCTTCAAGTGGAACATCAATATCTGCTGGAACTTCTGGATTATCTCTTGGTTATGAAAGAATTAATAATCTTTTTGCTCATGACATTTATTCTAGTTATTTTAATAGCCCCTTAATTAACTCTGGAGAATTACTTAACGCTCCAACTACAGATTTATATAGCAACCCTTGGACTGGAGCTAACCCTGATGTTGGACCTATAGCTTACAGACCTATCTCTAATCCTCAATTTGTAGCTTCAGATTCAGTGGTGAACATTAGACAAAATACAACATCTAGAACAGAATTCATTAACCTTAACTCTGTCGGATATAAATTTAACACAGCGTCTTTAGTCGCATCTTATATTAAACTAGGTGGAACAAGAACAAGTATTCCCCTAGTGACACAAACAGTAACAGGAGCTTGGACATCTGGAGGGTTTGTTGAAATAGATCCAATTAATATGCCTGGACTCTATAGATTTGACATACCAGATACAGTGTTTGCTAGCTCCGCATCAGCAATTCAAATTATAAATACAGCTAATTCAGATAAAGCTACAATTACATATAAATTTACACAAGAATATAAAATAGATTTAACTCAAGCTGTTCCAGAAATTAATGTTCCTAATACTATCGGAGATGCACTTAACGCAGCCAGAGCAGGAACATTTGGTGGCATGACAATTGGAAATAATGAACTTAGCTATTACAGTCCTACAAATGCTATTATTAAAACATTCACTGTAGATTCTAATACATACATCAGATCTAAAAAAGAAAAGAACTTTATTCCTTATGATGGATTAAAATTATATCTAGATGCTGGCAAAGGTATATCATATTCTGGCACTGGTTCTAACTGGGTGGATATTAGCGGAAATTACAATAATGGATTACTTATTAATGGTCCTACATATAATTCAGCTAACGAAGGAACTATTGTATTTGATGGCACTAACGATTATATTTCTTTTAATTCTCAGCCATTAAGTCCCACAGCTTTTACAGTTATAGTGAATGTTAAGTTTTCTAGTTTTACCACCCAAGGAGGTTCCAGAAGACTTGTTGCGATAAATGGAACAGGTTACACAGGCAATACTTTTTCATTATTTGTAAGCAGCACAGGTCAAATTGGATACATACTTGGAAATGGTACGAGTAATACTGAGGACTATACTAATGCTGTTGGTGTTCCAGTATTAGAATTAAATAAATGGTATCACGTTTGCTTGACTTTTAACGGATCACAAAAGAAAATATATATTGGTGGAAATTTATGTTCAACTTATATCAGCCCTACAACATTCACTAACCCTTTAAATAATAAATTATTAATAGGATCTTATAATGGTTCTGTTGCTTTGTTACAAGGTTCTATCGGCACTGTTCATATCTACAATAGAGCTTTGTCTGATACTGAAGTGATGGCAAATTATGCAATATATAGTAATAGATATGTCTCAGGAATTGTTCAATCAAATCTTGCTTTATATGTTGATCCTGCAAATACACAATCTTATTCTGGTGGATCGTATATGTATAATCTAGCCAATTCTCAATACACTGGGCTTATGATTAATGGACCTGTATATTCCAGTGAAGGGCAAGGTTCAATATTTTTTGATGGTACTAATGATTTACTGTCATTCAATATAAATTTGAATATAATCAACGAATATACTGTTTTTGTTTTTTATAAATATGTATCTGGTACAAGAACAGTTGCAGGACCACCAAACTGGCTGATGGGTAATTATGGCACACCTGATTTGAGTTATTTTGCAAATGGTTGGGTTTCTAATGCTGGATCTAATAATCTTGAATGGAGATCTTATGCAGCTACGGGAAATAAAGTAACAGATTATTGGGAATTTTATAAAAATGCAAATCTTGTTGCTGAAAATAATGGTGGTACTGAAGGTCCAACACAATTAAATGTGGGTGGTTTGGGACCAGGCAATGAACTTTCTAGCATGTATTTGGGACCATTACTAGTATATAATCGTGTATTAACTGCAAATGAAATTAGAAGTTTACATGACAATTTCAGAGGAAGGTACGGAATCTAATGCCAACTCCAACAGGTTTTCAAAGAAACTTAATCAATGTTCGTGCTACGCCGACTCCTTCTCAAGGTAACTCAGAACTTCAGAATGGATTGTTTAATAGTGATGGATTAACAATGGTCCATAACTTTCAAATGCCAGACACAGATACAATTACAACAATCGGAATTCATATCGCTGGTCATGGTCCCGGATCTGTTCAAAAACATCTTAAAGTCGGAATTCAATCTATAGCTCCCAATGGACAACCTACAGGAACTTGGAGATCAGTAGTAGATTATTATTCAAACGGATCTTCTGGAACTGGATTACAAACATTCAATCTCTCCCCAACAGTAACATTAAATCGTGGAGAATATTATGCTGTTGTTGTTCAATCTATCTCAGGACATGCTACAGATAATTTCACCTACGTGTCATCTGTAAGAAACGGCGTATTACAATCAGGTCTCCCATATACAGTTAGACCAGATTACTTTATAGAATACAGGGGTGAACCTTATGTTGTTGTAAGATCATCCACAAACTCATATTCTATTCCCCTAGTGACATATCCAATTCAAGAAGCTTTTAACCAAACAACAGAACAAGGATTTAAATTTAATCTCAATCCTTCTGTTGGGTCTAGATTTACATTAAGAGGAGTGAAAATTTATGCAGACCTTTCACTCTATAACGCCACAATAAATATGAACCTCTATGATTCTGATGGCACGACAGTCTTAGATACAATTACCCTAGATACAGATTTACCAGCAGACTTACAAAATGTTTTCCATACCTTATATTTTGATGGCACATTTCTACCTCAAATCTATACAAATAAGAACTATTATATAGGTTTCACTACTAATTCATCTACCAGCATGTTTTTGAATTCTTATGAGGTTTATAATATTCAAGATTGGGGCTATATTACAAACCATCAATTTACATATTATAGAAAAAATAACAATATAATATCTGAATTTAACACAAAGAGAATTATTGTTGAATTAATATTAGAAGATGTATCAGGAATGTCAATAGCCTATACAAATGCAGAAATTAATCAACAAGTTACAGCGGGAATTACAAGCCGAACAGAATTTATTTATCTTAACGCTTCTGGTTACACTTTTAACACCGCAGGATTATCAGCTTCTTATATTAGATCTGGATCAACAAGAACTTCTATTACTTTAGCTTCTCAAACAGTTAGCGGAGCATGGATTTCTGGGGGTTTTGTAGAAGTAGACTATGTAAACATGCCGGGACTTTATAGATTTGATGTACCGGATGCCCTATTTGCTAGCGGTGTAAAATCAGCTGCTGTAGAAATAATAAATAGTAATACAAATGACAGGTTTATTATAACATACAATTTCCTAGAAACAATGACTTTAGATTTTACACAAGCTGTTCCTCTTTCAAACAATCCAGGAACAATTGGAGATGCTTTGAATGCAGCTAGGGCAACAGGATTTGGAAAATGGGTTATATCAGGAAATACAATGAATTTATATGGACCTGATAATGTTACAGTAATTAAGACCTTTACATTAGATTCAGGGTCTGCGCCAAAGAGTAGGAGTTAAGAATGTATATTGAACATCCAGAATTAGTGAAATTTAGCAACGAAAAGACTAGAATTTGTGCAGATTCTATTCTTCAGTCATATAACACAATGAAGCAATTTTTAGATCATTTTGAAACATTAATTGAAACTATGCCAGATACAGATGATCAGATTGCAGATGGTTCACACAATGCTATGGGACAGTTTGCAGATGGAAGAAAACCCCTTACTGGAGCGCAAACATTAGCATTCAAAGCAACTGTAGAACAAATTATTGCACTTTATGAATCTAACGATAATTTAATCAAAAAGAATCTATTAAATATTGCAGTGAATGGTCAGGCTAGATTCTAATGGCTATATCAGGTTATTCAGTGTGGGAAGTTCAACAAGCTGGGAATGATAACAATTCTGGCTGTTTTGATCATAATGCTGCAATGACTAGCACTTTATCAACAAGCAATGGGACAAATGCTAATCCTATTGTTACAGCTTCTAATTATACTTTCGTTTCAGATGATATTGGACACTTTCTCTATATAAAATCTGGAGGTGGTTGGTATCCTGGTTGGTATAAAATTCTTTCAGTTTCTTCTGGATCTGCTACTGTTCAAGCTACAATTGGGCAGGGAACTTCAGCAAATGGAACTATCACTAATATTGTTGGAGTAGGTTCATCTAATTCTTTATCTTCAGGAACATGGGCGGTAGATTATTCACAAAAACCAACAGCATTTAAAACATACACAGATTTATTTACATATACAAACACAGGAGTTAATTCAGCAGCCCAACCTTTCACTCCTAATTTAATCGGCAATGTTTTAAATGTCACTGGAGGAACTGGATACTTTACTGGTAGATTTGTAATTAATGGCTTAACAGGAAACAATGCAGCTTTAGATCGTACAATTGCTCCTTCTGGTACTTCTGGTGGACAGGCAATATTAGGCGGAGCTATGGCATCTGTTCAAATGTCTGTATATTCACAATATTTATATGCCTCTGCTTCCCAATGGACTAAAACTTTCATTAAAAACGACAATGAATATTTAGTTTCTTCTACAGTTAGCTTTATTTCTCATTACTATCCTTTTCTGATTGGCTATGGTTCTGTAAGAGGAGATAATCAAAAAGCTAGATTCAAATTTACTGCTGATAATATTAAATGGTTTGCTCCTATAACACAAGTTCCTTTTAAGCTTACAGCAATGAATTTAAGATTTGATGCCACGGGGTTTTCAACAGCCACAAGACCATTTGCTTATGTTAGCTTTAATGGAATAAAACAATATGTATACAATTGTGATTTTATAAAAGTAACTTTCCCAACAGATACTTATGGAGTTAGCTGGCAATGGCATAGATGTTTGTTTGACGGTATGACAGGTTCTTCTTTAGATTCTCCTCAAAGCCTCTATGATTGTGTAACTCAAAACTGTACCAATCCTCAATGGTGGGGTGGGCCAACAATCAATTGTATTTTCAGAAATAATGGTGGAGTTTGTATTTATTTTAATAACGGATTAGCATTCAATATTATTAGAGGAAATACTTTTTATAATAATGCTATTGCTATAAACAATTTTTCTGGCTGTGGATATAACTCAATCGCAAATTCAATCATAGAAAATAATCTTTTTGTCAGTAATTCAGGATATGCTATTCAAGGTGTAAACCAAGGTGATTGCGGTGATTTCCCAGTGGCGATTATATTAAACAACGCATTCTTCCAAAACACAGCAGGAAGCATTAATCTTGGCACTAAAGCTTACAACGATACATCAGATTTTTATGGTGGAAATATCTTCTTAACAGCTTCTCCTTTTATTGATGCTGCTAGTGGAGATTTTAGATTAAACGATAATATAAACGGTGGAAAATTATTAAAAGGCAAAGCATTCCCTGAGCAATATTTTGGTATCGATACTTTTACAAATGCTCAAGACATAGGAGCGGTGCAATCAGCCTCTAACAATCTTGATAAAACCCTTGGAACTTTAAATAAACCAATCTTAATTAAAGCTGGAACAACAGGATATACAGAATTCGTTTATCTCTCTAATACAGGCTATACATATCAAACAACAGGATTAAAAGCTTTCTATATTAGACCTGGAATCAATAATACACAAATAACCTTAGTATCCCAAACAGTAAATGGATCTTATGTTTCAGGGGGATTTGTTGAAGTTGACCCCCTAAATATGCCCGGACTCTATAGATTTGATGTTCCTAATGTTGTTTTATCAAGCGGAGCATCTTCTTCTGTATTGCAAATTATTAATCAATCTAATAATGATAAAGCAATTATATCTTACAAATTCCAAGATCCTATTAATTTAAATCTTACTCAATCTGTTCCTACATCAAACACTGACCAAACTGTAGGAGATGCTTTAAATTCAGCAAGAGCATATGGATTTGGAAAATGGGCTATAAATGGGAATGTATTAGAATATTACACACCAAATGACTCTAGTGTTTTAAAATCTTTTGAACTAGATAATCCAAACTATCCTAGAAGAAGAGGTAGTACAATTGCTACTTCTGGATTAGTGATGAACCTAGATGCAAAAAATATTTCTTCATATTCTGGTGCTGGAAATATTTGGTACGACACTACAGGAAACCTAAATCATGTAACTTTAACAAATGGCCCTGTGTGGAATTCTAATGGGTATTTTGTTAATGATGCTGATTCTTATTTCACTGGGGCTGGGACTGCTTCAATACCTACAGCAAATTCATCTTACTCTATATTTGTTTATGCAAGAATGTCAACATGGGCTGGTCAAAGAGGTTTTATTTCTATCGGTGGCTATGGAACAAATAATCAATCTAACGCTATAACATCAAACGCAAGTATAGGATATTTTAGTCATTATTGGTGGTTTAATGATCTGGTAATTAGCAATAATAATGCCAATATAGCTTTAAATAGATGGTTTTATCTTGGCGCTACATTTGATGGCACTACAAGAAAAGTATATGTAGATGGAATTCTTGTTGGATCTGATACACCAATCAATCACAATGTAACTTCTTCAACAATTCAAATTTCAAAAACATATAATACAGAATATCAGCAAGGTGACATGGCTGCAGCTCAAATTTACAATAGAGCTTTGACATTAGAAGAAGTTAATTCCAATCTTGATTATTTTAGGAATAGATTCGGCTTATAAGGAACTGTCCCTGGATTTTAGAAAGATATATATATGGCAACTTATTATGTAAGAAATGATGGAAATGATGTTAATACAGGATTAGGTTCAACTATATCTACGGCATGGAGAACCTTAAATAAAGCTTTAGGATCTACTGGTATATCATCTGGAGACACACTTTATTTAGCTCCGGGGACATATAGAGAAAATGTTACAATTAACGGAACATATTCATCAGAAACATTTATTATTGGAGACCCTAAAGCATTAAATTTCGCTGGTATTCAAGCAAATGAAGTCAGAATAACAAATATGCTTAGTGGAGATAATTCTGTTGGGTCTGGACAATCATTTACAGCTACAAATAAAAATAATCTTACATTTAGAGGATTTTTATTTGAAGTCTATAACGCAAATACAATAGGATTTACAAACTGTTTAAATTGTACTTTTGATAAATGTGTTTTTATAGGGTCAGGCATAGATATCAGTAATTATAACTGCTCTTCAGGACCTAATTTAGTAGTAAAGAATTGTATTTTCGAAAATATTGGAAACCTAAATGCACCATATTCAGTAAATATCACATTTACTTCTGGAGCAACAATCGTCAATCCATTTACTGTAACTAATTGTTATGCTAAAGCTTATAATAATCCTGGATTTCCAACATTTTGTATGATTCAGAATGGTAGCGGAGCACCAGCTACAGTTTCTGGTGGATCAATTACTAACTGCACTGTAATGAATTTCGGATACGGTGGATTAATAAGATGCGAATATGGCGGAACTTCTCTTACTCCTGTTGTAGTTACTAATAATCTTCTTGTTGGCAATGGAACTTCAATGGCTGGGTCATCTACCCAATTACAAGAAAATTATAATAGATTCATAGGTGGCCATAGTAGACAAGGGACAGTAGTACCCGGCGCAAATTCAGTTACTTCAAACTCTTCTATGGGTATTGATGGAGGATATAGAATCTTAAATGGTCTTTCAATCACACATCCAGTTTCTCCTTCCACTACAAACTTATCCAATACTAGTGCTGGAACATCAACCAATGCTTTTGCTACAGATATGAACGGATTTACATGGCCAAATGCTAATCCGGATATTGGCCCTTTATCCAGTAGTTCATTATCATCTATCAGTAATTATTTACCATTTTCAAACATAACAACATCTTATAAAATACCTGCGGGAACAACAAGTTATAGCATTAATATTTATTTAGGATCAAAAGGTTTATTATTCAGTACTCCTACTCTTTCTGCATTTTATCTAAGAAAAGGTAGCAGTTTACAGAATATTACTTTAGCTTCTCAAACAACAGGAGGAGCTTTTGTTTCTGGAGGATTTGTTGAATTAGACGCTAATATTCTTCCAGGATTTTATAGATTTGATATTCCTAATGCAGCTTTAGCCAGCGGAACAACTTCTGTATCTTTGGTGTTTAAAGGAGCTGGACAATCTTATTCAAACTTAATTGAAATAGACTTACTTCCTATAGCCTTAGATATGAATCAGCCTGTTCCTACATCTAATACAGCTCAAACGGTGGGAGATGCATTAAACGCAGCTAGAGCACAAGGTTTCGGTAAATGGACAATTAATGGGAATACATTGTCTTTTTATGCACCAGATGGAACTACAGTAATTAAATCCTTTACATTAGATTCAGCAAAATTCCCAAGTCAGAGAGTATAGTAAATGGCCACTTATTATGTTAGAAACGATGGAAACGATTCAAACTCAGGATTAGGACCAGCTGTAAATCAAGCTTGGCAGACAATTGGTAAAGCATTAGGTGCAACGGGTATAACGTCCGGTGATACGGTTTACGTTGCACCGGGTACATATCGTACTGCTACAGGATTTACGATTGCAACCTCATATACGTCTCCGACACAGATATTAGCCGATCCTACTGCTGGTCAGTTTAGTGGTATTCCGGCAGGGCCTGTTCGTTTATCTGTATTTAGTCCGACCGACACATCTGCTGGCACGACAGCAACGGTACTTGGTGGCACTACAAACAACCTGACTATTAGCGATTTTGAGATTCATGCATATACCGGATTTGGTATTTCAATAACAGGCTCAGTTGGAATAATTATTCGCAGATGTGTATTTTTTGGTGCAGTTGGCATCAATAAAAGCGCAATTCAAATTTTGTCCACATCAGGCAATACGCTAAGTACTGCAAATCGTATTACACAAAATATTGTATTTGGATTCCAAGATGGAATTAACGTATTTCATAATACAAATGATGGACTAACCGGATACTACGTTTTCATACAAAACAATTTTGTTTCCGGCTGCCGTCGATATGGATTATCGTTTTCAAACATTGCTTCAGTAACTGCTGGATTTGTATATGGAACACATATTGTAACCAATAATTTTATTTTTAATTGTTTTGACACTGGCATAGTAGACAACGGAGTAAACAATCCTGCATCACTGGCTATAACTTGTGCTAACAATATAATTGCAAATTGCAATTATGCTACAGATTCTTATACCGGAATCAATGGTACGACACAAGTAAATTCACGAATAATAAATTGCCCCGTTAATGGTTCTTACCCAAGACCAGCGAGTGTGCAAACTACTGGCATTCTCGGTCTTGATATTGGGCAAGGGTATCTACATAATCTTGCATCCTTGCAATTTGGTAGCAGTACAGCAGGTAGTCCAAATACCGCATTTGGTACTACTACAAATGCTTTACCAACCGACCTATATAACGTAACTTGGACTGGTGCTACACCGGATGCTGGGGCAATTACATACAGAAATATAGGCACAATTACTCAAATATATCAACCAACAGAGCGTACAAATAATTCTTTCACAGTATCTCCAAACACAACAAATAGAACAGAATTAATCTATCTTGGAGCTAAAGGATTAACACATACAACTCCATCTTTATCAGCTTCATATGTAAGAGCTGGAGCAATTAGAACAGCAATCACATTAGTAAGTCAAACACCTAATGGATCTTGGACAAGCGGTGGATTCTGTGAAATTGATTCTACTAACATGCCAGGAATTTATAGGATAGATGTCCCAAATGCCCTATTCGTTGCTGGAGCTGAATCTGCTATGTTACAATTGACTGGATTAAATACATCAAATGGAGCTGTTGTGCATTATAATATGGCTAAAGTACAATTTGATCTTTCACAAAATGTACCCCTAACAAATACAGCACATAGTATCGGAGACGCTTTAAATGCAGCTAGAGCCCAAGGATTCGGTAAATGGCAAATTGTCGGCAATACTATGAATATTTATGCTGAAGATGGAATTACTTTAGTTAAATCTTTCAACCTAGATTCAGGGTCTTATCCAACACAGAGAATGTAAAAAAGGGAGCATTTGCTCCCTTTTTTTTATTAACTCATGTTTTCAATTGGTTTATAAGTTGATTCAAACTCTTGTCTGGCGATTCTATATACTTCACCCTTTTGTGGTAATGGAGTAACAATCATATCACCAGGTTTCAAAATCATAGGCTGACCCCAAGAAGCTTCAAATGATGTCTCTGGTCCACTATATGTAACACCACGACATTCTCCAGTTGCTTGATAGATTCCATCGCCAATTTCTCTATATCTTTTAGCAAGCTTGTCTCCACCTAAGATATATTCCTCACCTGAACCACCTAAATTAGAAACAACATAATCGCCTTCTTTAGCTTGATTCATTGTTTCTTTTCCGTCAGATGTAATGGTTTCTACAACTTCACCTGGCTGTGCTGGTCTTGCTTTAATCTTTGTAAACTTCTCATAGTCTGTGCCATTTGACTCAATCTCTGGCATAAACTTTGCAATTGCCTCTTCTTGACTCATAATAGTTTCTTCCATTTGCGCAGTCTTAACAAATTTAGAACCGCCATCTTTTGGAAACAACTTCTTTACTTCGATAATATGTCCTGCAAATTTAATCATTTTTTAAATCCTTTGTTTTTTATTTTATCTTAAAAAATCATATATATCAATTCTATATGATTATGTTTTTGATTATGAAGATTAAATGTCTCTTCTTATTCGCTTCTGTAAGTTCCGCCTCTTGATTTATAAAGGCGCACTAAACTTGAAGAACCGTAAGCAGATGGCCATGTAGAAAACTTCTTCTTAATTTCCGATTTGCATCTAGAATATAAAGCAGGATCGTTAGGCACATTCTTACCAGATTTCTTCTTCTTTTTCTTGGATAACTTAACGAAAATCTCATGTAATGCATCAGCTTCTACATATAATCCATTTTCTTCTAATTCTTCTAAAACGCTATCTATTTGAGCCAAAATCGTCTTCATCGCCATACCCCTCATAATTATTGTCTTCTTGATTTTTATTTTGCTTATAATCTTCTAAATTTGTAAGACCGATCATAGATTGAACTCTCATAGTTTTCATAAGATCTACAATATTTTCAGGTACTTCAAATAATCCTAACATAGATGGTTCAATATGGATAAATTCATCTTCTAGGGCAACATGAGAAGAAAGTAATTCAGGTTGTTTAAAATTAGGATCCATACTAAATGTTTCTTCAGGATAAATTTGCACTTGTTTAGGAGTTAAATTAATACCTAAAGCTTTTGCAACACCCATGGCATCTTCTGAACTTGAAAATGTAACTAGAGTACCCTTATATTTAAATAACCCTGTAGGACCTTCCAAGACATAAAGATCATTAGGGTAACTTGTATATCCAGCATCCATACCCTTATCAATCATTTTGTTCATTTGGATATCAGCATCTGGATAAACTATTTTGAATTTATAACCAATATCTCTAGAGGTCATTCTTTCAATTTTAATATTTTGGATTCCGGTAATGTAACTAGCTTTTTCCAATACTTCTTTAAATTGTTCAGGATTGTCAATAGAAGAATTTTGAACTAATAAAACATCTCCATTAGCATCCATAAGTTCTTTACCATTAGATGAATCAACAAGAACATTAACATTAATAGTGAAATTATCTGATGGTTCGCTCATACCTAGTGGATCTTCGTCTGACATTTGTGCCTCGATCAATTTTATCACAATGTCAGATTTCTTAAATAATCCCTTAGCATCTAAATTATGAGCTAGAACTATATATTTTTTAAAGTTCATTTTCTATGGGCTCCTTCACTATTAATTCTCTTCCAAATATCTAAAAGAGTTGAAGATAACATTCCTGGATCGTCTTTGATAGCAATAATTTGATCTTTATTAGCCATAACATTTCTTGCAAATCTAGCTGCTAATTCCATACTGTCTGAAGTTGTATCTGAATCTCTTCCTACAGTTGTTCTTAAATATTTATCTCTATCTTCGGCTTTTAAGCTATTCTTTTTAGATACTGCACTAATAGCTTGTTGAACTTCTGGGGCAATATTAGGATCTGCAAAATGAATTACAATAGTGTCAACATGAATTGCTAACATTTGAACATTTGTAGCAACCTTGAAAGAAATTGGAAGTTCTGTCTGTATGTTTTGAAGTTTTTTCCCAAGATCATAAAGAGTTTGAACAAGTCCTTGGAAATCCTCTAGTGGGTTTTGAGCTGTAAAATAAACCTTGTAATTTCTAGCATTATCAGGCTTTTTCTTGCCTTTAATACTGAATTGTGACCAAGAATTTTCCCCATAAAAAGACCAATTAGACGACAATAAACCAGCCACTTGTTTTAAGGAATTTAACCAAAGAGTTTTCCATGCATCTTTATCAAAGTTCTTATCTTGTCCTAATTGTTTTTTGACAGAGTTTCTTTGAGTAAAATGATCGTAAGTGACGTTTTTAATCAATACTTCAGCAGCAAAAGGTTGAGTTTCTAAAAATGTTACTACCTGTGCTGACCAATCTTGATGATTATTTTGAGCGAGTTTATACCACATTAGACTGACTTTCTTTTTATTTTGGTTTGTAATACATTGTTCTTGAAAATGTATCTGATAAATCAAAATCTTTTCTTCTTCCAGTATTGTTTACAAATTCGTTTAGCTCATAAAATCTTTGTAAAGCACCTTTTTTGCCTTTTTCTGGTTCAGGGTTAAGGACAATAGGTTTATTAACTTTTTGACTGTATTCTTTAAGAGATGAAATAATTTCTGTACCAATGCCAAGATTTCTCATTTCTTTGGGAATAAAGATTTTTTCTAATTTAATTTTGTTATCATATTCGTTAATTCTAAGAGTAATTTCCGGATATTTATTCAAAAAGAAATTAATTAATGCCTGAATTTCATTTTGATCTTGAGCGAGTCTATACCACATTATTTGCCCTTAAGATTATCAGTGACAGATCTTCCAGCCTCCCAATTCCTGCAGCTCCAATACCTCGCTTTAGTGCGTGGCCCCGGAGAATCACAATTATGTCTTGCTCTAAAGTTTTTTCTTCTGCCTGGATCCGATCTTTTTATAGAAAGTCCGGGATCTCCGAAATTCACCTTAACAATATTCCCTTTATCGTTTTTAACATATACTGAAAACTTTTTGGGACCGTTAGGAGTGCGGAAAGGCTTATTTAGGGGCTTGTTGTCGTATTTGCCAGATTCAACTATTTTTTTTTAGAAGATGCGGTTTTTTCATCTTCAAAATATTCGCAAGCGGACATAGCACTTTCAAATCCCATGTTCTTAACTTTAGATACAAGAGATCCAAAATTCTTAAAGCGATCAGGCATTTTGTCCATAACTTCTCTTGCTATCTTTTCATAATCAGCATCAGTCATTTTCTTAGCTGTATGTGTTGTAGCAATCTTTTCCATTGTTTCAAGAAGATCATCAGCATCGGCATGTAATCCTCTGGCATCTAATTCTCTTGCGATCTGGGCTAAAACTTTTAACATATAAATTCTCCGATAAGGTTTGATTTAAATTTCTTTGTACACCTATAATAAATCCTGCTCATAGGAAAGAATTAGCTTGTAAAAGAAAAATATATTATGTTAAAATTTTCTTATAGGATTATTACATCTCAATCATTAAATAAAAACATTCCTATTCCTTCAGCTGTAAAAACAAAAGCTATGTTAGGATATGAATGGGCTAGATCTAATCGTGAATATGTAACTAGTAACGAAATTGAGATTGCAAGAAAATTATCCAGTTATTCTACAATCGATCTTGGCACAATCTTAGAAATTCATCGATATACTGCTAAGAACAGATACAAGGTTCCTTCTGATCATGAACATCCACTAGCTCAAAAATGGCTTATGTATGGTGGTGAAGAGGGAAGAATGTGGAGCGATTTGGTTGTTAGAAATAATTTACCTAAAAGGAGAGTATTTTGATGAAGAAATTTTTAGTATTATTTTTACTTGGCAACGTTTCTTTTGCCCAAGCTGTTACGAATCCCTCTTTCAACCCAAGATACAATTTATTCAGCACTAATCAACTAACAAATGTAAATGTCACTGCAGCTATGAAAAAGTTGCCTGGTTTTACTGTTAATGTAGATTCTTGGCATAAGGATAACGATCTATCTTATT
>Ga0208133_1000315_pt1 | contig 19408 bp, 25 predicted proteins | sample ColrivemetaGS535_FD_187595 | JGI IMG/M metagenome (GOLD analysis project Ga0208133, IMG submission 187595) | Estuarine microbial communities from the Columbia River estuary, USA - metaG S.535 (SPAdes) (version 2) | ecosystem: Environmental > Aquatic > Marine > Intertidal zone > Estuary | place... | reverse complement strand
TTATTGTTACATTTTCATTTGGAGATGTGGTTGTTACTGTTAGCGTTTTATTAATTCCACTAGTAGAATAGTTGCCGCCTGTTGAATTATTTTGATTAGAGTCTTGAAGTCTAATTGTTGCTTGTGCCCCAGGAACATCTGATCTGTTCCGAGCATTTACTGTAAATACTACAGATGAAGGTTGAGATATTACCACTACTTGTGTGACTGGTCTGTTGGTGCCGTATGACATAACAAGAGCATTCTCTTGCCAAACGCCAAGGCTTGGGCCAGCATCAGCGCAGGCATCATTATTATTTACCGCCCCAGTTATATTTGCTCCAGACCATCCTCCGCCAGTTGATGAGAAGGATCCGTTTATTAGTGTATCTGCAGCGTTAGCTTGGGAGGGACCAGCAAAAAGCCAACCTACTGAGAGCAGGAAGGCTGTAAATATTCTTAACTTCTTAGTCAACTAAGGAACCCCCAGGTAATGCAATATTTTTGCTTACCTGTTAATTATAGCAGAATGTTAGTTTAAACTACTTAGGATTATCAGTTTTATAAAAGCCATTACCCTTAAACTGTATGCCAAATGGCGTAAAGAATCTTATCATTTCAGAATCGCATTCTACGCAGGTGTATCCTGGATCATCGTCTTTAATAGATCTGTGTACTGACATTGCAGCATGCGCTTCATCATATGAGCATTTGTATTCGTATACTGGCATTGTTATATTATATCAATTACAAAAGGGTATTGCAACCCCTAGTAAATAAATCTATCCTGTGTATCGTCTTTAGGTTTAATAAAGATTGATTTTATCTTCTTTTTAACCCTCTGTATGTAGTATTTTATATAAATTACCTTCATCGTCAACTCCTAAGTGTCTGTCAAAAAACTCTGCAGCATGTGTGTGCAAATGTATTCCAGGGTGCCTTCTTCCTTGCCATGGCTGATCAGTGCCAAACACCCAATTGTCTGTATCAAAGTATGGGTTATTGTGCGACTCCTTACACTTTGAAAATAGTCCTGGCTCGTCAGTTAATAAATCATCATCAATTAAGAAGCTTTTAAAGAAATCTTTGTTTTTTAATAACTCAACTACAATTGCTTTTGTTTCAGTGTTGTAGGTAGACCAGAATAAATTGATTCCAGCCCCATGGCAAAAAGATTCCATCGCATACATTGACCATAAATTTTGATATAGTCCATAATATGGGGATATATAATTTTTTGAATCAAATGGAATTTCTACGTACTTATCTCTAATTGTAATGTCCCAATTGTTTAAAAACAAATCTCCCATGGCAAGTGGAACCATTTTCATCCCAGTCCTAAGTGCATGGCTTCCCTCAGACATGTGATATTTTGTGTCATTTAAAAATCTCAATCTAAATAGATCTGCTGCTAATACAATAACATTTTTTGGCTTACCGAATTGATTACAATATAACATAAGGTCTTCTAGATGCCTTGCTATTCCAGTTCCAGGCATAGCCATATTTAAAATTTCAATATTTTTTGATTTTGAAAGCTGACTTGACCATGTTTGTTCTTCTGGTATGCCCTGACCAAAGCTTGTTGAGCAACCGAACATTAATGTATTTGTTGGGACATCTTTTGAAAATTCTCTCGCTCTATATCCTAAAGAATTTAAGTCATATACTTGAGTGTCTAAGATATCGGTATCGTCATTGCCTCGACGCAAACCTTTTTCATTCCAATAAAAATCAGTATGGGCTAGCTCTGTTTTAAATATATCATAGAACCTATCGTCCCCAGAATAAAATTTTTTCAAAGGGTGTAATTTTTTATTTGCATCAAACGAGTCATGCCTAAAAAGGTCTTGTGCGTCCAACTTAAGCCTTCTTTGCCCTAGCCTTAGCCAAAGCTTCAAAATCTTTAACCTTAGTGTCTCCAAGGTAGCCCCAGGCATATCCATCTGCAATCATCTGCTCGTTTATAGATGTCTTTTGATCATCAATAAATAGCCAGCCAAGAATTCTTCCATATTTTTCAGAAGAATCCATTTTTTCAGTTTTAATCTTAATATTTTTTGCATCTTTAATCTTATACTTGAGGTACTCTTTTGCTTCAAGCCCCAACTTTTTTTCTGCCAAATCTTTTGTTCTTGACTCTGGTGTGTCGATACCAGCAAGTCTTACTCTTGATGCAAATAGTATATCAAAGCCTAGGTCTATGAGGACATCAATTGTATCCCCATCAACCACAGCCTCTACTTTTTTAACGTAGTATTCGTACATTACTTCTTTTTTACTGCGGCTTTCTTTGCTGGAGCTGCTGCTTTTTTAACAACTGGCTTTCCAAATTTTGGTCTTCCGAATCCTACAATTCCAACAACCTGACTTCTGCGAAGCTTTGATCCATTCTTCTTCTTGTAAGCACGATTCTTTAGGCAACATTCTCCGCCATTTCTTTGATCGCCCTTCTTGTCTGAAGATGTATTTCCTTCTACAACATCGACTGTTCCGTCTGTATTTACTCCAACAACAATTCCTACGTGAGAAATTCTATCGACGCCGTCTGATGGGAAATCAAAATAGGCTATGTCTCCAACTTCTGGTGTTGCAACTTCTGCCATCTGCCATGCTCCTGCTTTAATAAATGCCTGTGCTCCAGCTGGTGTGTATACTGTGTTAGGAATCTTTACGCCAGCCTGATCTGCCACCCACATACAGAAGCTTCCACACCATGGCTGGAAGTTTGATTTTGTAAACTTACCGTATTTTGTTTCGTTGTCTTTTGGACCCTCAATAGTTCCAACTTCGCCTAATGCTACTTCTACTAATCTTTCTGCTGATCCTTGTGCTGCTGCCATTTTGTTTCTCCTATGTTATTGTGGACTAGGGGCTATAAATTAGCCACTTTACCAATTTCTATATCTATAAATCTTAGTATACCATAATTTTATTTTGTGGTTTTTTTAACAATAAAATTATAAAAATCTTCCGCAGCGTGGAGATGCCAATGAAATCCATTGTGTGCCCCTCTTCCATTATTTTTTACCCTATCAGCAGCGATATGGTAAAGAAACTCTTTACTCAATTCTGAATGGCAGTTGATTTGTTTTTCAAGGATCTCCTCGGTCCATGGCTCTTGTGGGACTGTAATAACCCCGTCTTCCACTTCGCGTCTAAACCAAAAGTTTGCATCAATCCAGCAATAATTTTTGTGGTACCCAGGATACCTTTTTTCAATTTGCTCAAACAAACTTTGCTGGTACGGGGTGGCCCATATACTCCAAACAAAATTAATATTATTTGTCTCACAGTATTGTTCTAGTGCATCCAACATTATTCTATCATAGAAAAAAGCAATCTTATTTGAAATTACTTCTGGTGGGGTATATGGAGCTTTTGCAATTTTTGCCAAATCATCTCCGTATAAATCTGCAGTTAAAATATAATCTTTATTAGATGTAGGATTATTTAGCATCGCTGCCTGCATAAAGAATTGAGAAGAGTTTTGCATTTCGCCTTTTAAAAAAGGATAAGAAAATCTATTCATTGGAAATAAAGCAACAATAGTTTTGGGGTGCCCATAAGTTTTAAAGTAAAAAAAACATTTTGCAACTTGTCCAGCAAGAGAATCTCCGCCAACTGCTAACGATGAAAAGGTAGAGTTTAGTTTTTTAGACAAAATATATGGATACCTAAGATCTTCTGGCAAACCGTCACCTCTAGTATACGAGTCACCTAAAAATAAAATATCTGCTTGATTTTCGAAAGGCTGGCTTCTGTAGCCTAAATCATTTTTAATATATTCAATTGGGATTATGTCTTCATTATGAGTTGGCCCATGGTTAAAAAGGTTTATACTTTTTATTAAAAGGTTTTCCCAGTTTAGAAGATCGTTCTTCCAACCTTTTGAAACCCCACTATTAACTTTCTTTTGATCCATAAATATTAGTATACCATAATTGTCAACAATAAATTAAGACGATGGCTGGTAATCTAAAAAATATTCTTTTGGAGAAAATCCTGAGCTAAGGGTGTATCTTTCTTTACCGCTTAGCATAGTTACATGGTGCTTATATTTGCTATAAAATATAAATAGTTTTCCAGCAGTTGGATTAAACTCTATATCTAAATCGTCAAACACCAAGGCCCCTCCATCAAAACCATCATTTAAATAAAGAAGATATATAACTGCATCTTCTGGGTCAAAATGCGATCCCATGTCTGTTCCTGGTATCATCTTAGAAGATAATATATTTGGGAAATGAGAATATTTATTTTTATCTACACCAACTTTTTCCATAAATTCATATACTAAAGGGTGCACATTATTTTTTACAAGATCCTTTAAGTAAGATTGCTCTTCCGACTCTAATTTTTCTGCATGAAAATCTATCTTCATTGTTAATTGAGTTCTGTGGCTGACCTCTAAAAACTTATCATTTATTTTATTAAAACAATCAAAAATTTTATCAAAATCAAGGTCAAGGTCGCAAATAGCAATATGCTCATGTATAAATTCCATAAATATCAGTATACCATTCTCTTAAATTTTTATAACTGGTGTCCCCAGATGGGCTCGAACCATCGACCCGCAGATTAAAAGTCTGCTGCTCTACCAACTGAGCTATAGGAACGTACCCCTGGCTGGGATCGAACCAGCGACCTACAGATTAGAAGTCTGTTGCTCTTCCGCTGAGCTACAAAGGTGTGTGCCAGGTAGGACTTGAACCTACGATTACCGAATTATGAGTTCGGGGCTTTAACCAACTAAGCTACTGGCACCAGTTAGTATATTATATCCGTAATGTGCCTGCCAGTCAATAGCATCTTGCTTATCATTAAGCAATGGTTGTCCCTTTATATTTAAGCTTGTGTTTAATAAAATTGGCACACCAGTTTTTAAATAAAATTTATTTATTGCTCTGTAAAGACCAGGATGTTGCTCCCTAGTTACAGTTTGTACTCTTGATGTTCCGTCTGCATGTACCACTGAAGGTATTTTTTCTGGTTGTAAACACTTGACAGTATACTGCATGTATGGGCTTTCAAAATCCATGTCAAACCATTTGTGTGCGTGATCAGCAAGAACGACTGGTGCAAATGGCCTGAAAAGCTCTCTTTGTTTTATTAGATTAACTTTATCTTTAATGTTCGGGTCTCTTGGGTCAGCAAGTATACTTCTATTTCCTAGTGCTCTAGGTCCATACTCTGCTCGTCCAGAAGCTACCGCAACAATACCATCCTTAAGAATTACATCAACAATTTCTTGCACTGGGTAATTGCCACCCAGGTCGTGACCCAGATACGGATTTTGCCAATCTAAATGCTTTCCATATAAAGCTGCTGCTGCTCCTAAAGAGCTGCCAGCATCACCAGGGTTAGGCATAATCCAAATCATATCAAAAATTTTCCATAGCAGTGTATTTGCAGAAGAGTTTAGTGCACACCCACCCATAAATACTAAATTATTTTTACCAGTAAGGGATTTTGCCATACGCATAAACTGATTAAGTCTTTGTTCGTATACCATTTGTACTGCTGCTGCAATATCAAACCTATCTTGTTCTGTAATTTCCATTCCCCAGTCAGTAATTCCTTTATGAAAATTATATTTTTGTTGATCATAGCTTGGGAAATACTCATCTACCTCTTTGTAATATCTTTGCCAATCTCCATATGCAGCCATCCCCATCATAATATACTCTTCTTGATTTGGCATTAGGCCTATTAGTTTTGTAAAGGCTGAGTAGAAGAGCCCAAAGCTTACGGGATAGTTTTGTTTATATTTAAGCTTAATCTTTTCTCCTTCGCCAACCCAAATTGTTGAAGTGTTATACTCGCCAATTGCATCTAAAACTACTATGCAGGCATCATTAAATGAGCTAGTGTAGTAGCCCGCTGCTGCGTGTGAATAATGGTGCTTAAAATAATGAACTGGGATATCAAATGGAAATGAAGGTTTCCAATCGCTAGCGCCGCCATGGATCATCATTCTAGATTTTTTAAGTAGTGGTTTTTCATAATAAGCAATTGCGTCTGGTGTGCCATAGTTTAAGGCGTCAAGTATAATTTCTCTATTATTATACCAATCATTTTTTTGCTTGCTGTATCTTTCTGCGTGTGCTGCAAAAAGAATCTTTCCATCTTTAATTAAAGATACAGATGCATCATGGGAAGTTTCATTAATCCCCAGTATTATCATTAGCAAAATCCAATTCTACTATTTGCTGTACGTACTCTGAAAAATGCTTTCTTATAGATCCCATTGGCCTTGAGCCAAAAGACTCCCACAATCTTCTATATTCTATTATGTTTTGTAATGTTGTTGGGCACACAATAACCCCGTTATAAATTTTCATAACAGTTGGAAGTGGCACATGTTTAGTGCAACACTTACATTGTTTTGCTAACTCTTGATATTCGCTCATATTATTTGCATCCTGTCCATTACTTCTCTAAGATCTTGAGGCATTCTTGGTGCTCTGATCAGATTATAAGATGTTGTATCTGGGTCATCTTTGTCCCCGAAGTCATTGTCGTAGCTCATTGATTCATAAGTATGTACATTTATTTCTTGATTGTTATCAAACCTTGTTCTGCTAATTGAATTAAATATTGCTCCACATGTAGCATCAGCTAAGTCTTTAGATCCTTTTCTTGGGTGGTCAACCTTGTCCCTCATAATTCTAAGCTGGCACAGTTCATCTATGAGTAGCGGGATGTGTGGGCCTATTAGTCTTTCTTCTGCCACAATCATAGCCATGTCGTCATAATGCTTTTTAGCGACAGATAGAATCTCTGTATTGATGCCATATTGTTTTAGTTGTTGCATCATATCATGAGAGTTCCATCTGTCAAAGGTACATATTGCTATATTGAATCCTCTTGTTTTTAAAGAAAGAATATAATCTTTTACTTCAGTAAAGTCAACCGACTTGTCTGGGGTTGGAGTCCAGTATCTAACGGCATCAACTTCCACAATTGGGGCTGGCTGCGAATAAGTATCTGTCACTTTTACATTAACCCACTTGTTTACATGAGCCATTGTTACTGCACAGTGGTCATGCTTTTGGGCTAAGTCTACGTGAATATAATATTTTTTATCTGGGTCTGGTATAAACCATTCTTCAAGTCTGCCAAAATTATCTACTGCAATTGATCCAACATTAAAAGCTTTTTCTACTTTCTCTCTAGACTTAAAAAATGCATCTACTGCATCTGGTGGCATACAGGCAAATCTTGAAAGGGCGTCTGTCGGGTTAGTGTAAAAAGCTGTCTTAAAGTCATCAATTTTTCTGACTGGGTTGATCTCCCAAGTTGGTCGCTTGATAGCATATACCTTTGGTATCTTATAGGATATTATATGGTCTTCTTCCCATTGTATTTCAAATTCATTTCCGTCTGTGCCGTCTGGTAGCTCTTCATACATTTTAAACTTATGATCTCTAACTACTATTTCTTTTTCTCCAACAACAGCGTCATATCTTTGTTGAATATAATCATTCTTAAATCTAGGGAATGATAGTAGTATAACTTTTCCAAAGTCTGGGAAACGAGAGTCTACGGATGCCCTGTACATATCATATACTGCGCTGCCTGTTTTTGCCTGATCGTGACCAGTTGTATTGTCTATAGCAAAACCAGAAATTTCATCTAAGATAACAACAATAACGTTATATCCTTCCCAAGCTTCTCTTTCTGAGTGCCCTGAGTGAACCGTTATAGCCTTGTTAAACTGAATTTCAGATGCTTTGGAATAGTACTTACCAACAAACCATGGAGACTTGTCTATGCGGCTCCTAAAGCCCTTAAAAAATACGTTAGTTGCTTGTTGGGAGTTGATTGCAATATTAATAATATCAATCGAGTCACCAGGAGGCTTCCCGTAGTATGTTGCTGGATCCTTTAAGCATAACAGTAAGTAGACTATGTATGCCACGGCAATTGTAGAGCAATAGTCTTTTCCAGAACCTTTTCCTAATTGAGCTACAACTTCATTAGCAGTTTGTTTAAATCTTATGTGACCTTCATCTTCACCAAATAATTTTTTTAAAGTAGACTCCTTATATATCTGAGAACTTTTTTCAATTAATATGTACTGGTATTCTGAAAGTGGTGGCAAGCCTAGATACTTGGGGTCGTTTACAAATGTGCGAAGATCTACTGGTTTTTCTTCAAACTCTTCGCCGTCTAAAATATCAATTAAATCAGAAAAATCAAAGCTCATCTTTACTCATTTTAAATTTTTCTGTATAGGAAGATGTGTAGCTATACCTTATTCCATTTATTGGAGGATTAGTGCCATGCAATATGTCTGCGGCATGTATAACTAGGTCTCCAGGGCTTGGTTTATGTGTCAGCCCAAGTTCTGGATAGTATATTTCGCCTTGATCATATTGATCATTAAAGTAATAAACTAATCCAAATCTTGGGTAATTGCCAATAATAAAATCTTCACCTTCAATATATTTTTTTGCTGCTTCCAGGATATGTCCAGAGTTATTTATGTCAACATGCTCTCCGTAGGTTATTCCAGAGCTAAGCCTATTAACATTTAAATTAAATACTGGATCTAATCCTTCTGGGCATATATTAGCAATTTTATCTCTCAGTGGGTCTACGGTTTCTGTTCTTAAAATAAAAATTGCATTCTCGCCATGACCTACGCTATACCAAAGCTCTTCTTTTTCAGATAGTATTAAATCTAGCATGGTAGAGTTTTCTTCTTGAGTTAAAAAATTTTTATATAAATATACACTTGGTGCAATTTCTTTTGAGCCATCAAACATTACACAACCTCTGATTCTATTATTACAGACTCTACAATTCCAGTAATTTGAGAAAGTCTTTTTGCCACTTCCATTTTGCACTTAGGGCAAGATGCGGTTGTTTCCTTTAATATTCCTACCAAAATTTCTTGTTTGCGTTCTGTTTCTGCAATTTGAGAAGCTATCTGAGTATTTTCTAAAACACCAACTGATTGAAGCATTGCTATTCTTTTAGTCTCTATGTCTGCTATCAGCTTTAGGGCAGCTGCCTTAACGCTAAGCTGGCCCTGCGTATCTGCGTCTTCTACAGTCTTCCAGGCCTCTTTAATAAGCATTGCGTAGTGTTGGTCTGCACCAGATATTGCTTCTCTGGCACGGTCACGAATGTTGCTGTCATTATGAACAACACCCTTCCACTCATCAATAAACTCTAAAACTTCTTTTCTGGAAAAGCCAGTTGATGTGGCTATCTGTGTTGCAGAGTTTCCCTTTAAAAGTTCTTCTACAACCTTGTTCATACGGTCAAAGTGAACCGCTGGCTCTATTTCATTCATAATTAAATTATACCATGTTTTAGTTGACTAAGACTTATTGGCAATTTTAAGAAGAATTAAATATCCAATTAAATCATCGATATCGTTATCTCCTGGGAAGGCTTGGTCATTTTGAATTCTATTTAATTTGTCATCAATTCTTACACGGATCTGCTCTTTTGAATCCGCTTTTGAAAATATACGAATTGGATCTAGCGCTGAGTTTCCGTATGAGATATTTTTCTTTATAAGCATTTCTGCAATCTCTAAACACTCTCTAATAATCTTGTGACCAGAAGGAGCCTCTGTTGCAATTAACTGAAGGTCTGTTATCCAGGCCTGGTATCCTCCATCTTTATTTGGGTACTCGCTCATTTTTTTCTCAACAATCCAAACTCTTGTAAATATCTCTGTATGGTCATAGCAGAGACCCCGCACTCTTTACCTATTTCTGTAACCGTTTTCTTTTGAACTATATACCTTCTGTAAAGCCATTCTTTACTTTGATAAAGTTTCATCGTTTAGTAAGCACCTGGTTGCTATAATGTGCAATGCCAAAGCTATCCGCAACATCAAAATCAACAATTTCTAACCCATACTTTTTATTAAAGTAGTCAGCAGTTCTTTGTTTTCTCATATTTCTTAGCTGATTCTTATACCAAGAGTCTGCGTATCCTGGATTCAATAATCTTATTGCAGACTTCTCATCTTTTGTCGGATTTTTGTTGCCAATGTACGCCTGCCACGAGGATGGGCTAATAGTAATAACCTTAGCGCCAGTAGACATAAGCTCAGCAATAACAACTCCATAGACATAAGACAATTTTATCACAGCATCAGGTGATCTGACAAGTATGGCGCCTTCTACAGCAATATAATCACTCTTAAGTTCATCTAACATCATTGCCATTTTATTTTTTGCGTCGTAAATTTTTTCATATATATCTTCGCCTACAAGATTTATCTTACCCCATTTAAGGGGAACGTCGTCTTCCATTAAACAAAAAGCTATGGAGTTAGTTGAGGCGTCTATTCCCAAAACTCTATTAGCTTTTGTTTTTATAAGGCTACCCAATTTCATCTAGTATTTCTTTCAACAATTTTCTTGATTTCAAATTTGTTTTTTTAACACATGAGGAGCATATCTGGTCAGAGTTGTATCTACTTAATTGTGATTTACATTTCTTGCATAGTCTAATCGCACCCTTTTTAATTGCTTTTTTTTCGTAGTACTTTTCCATAATTCTTTTATTGGTTGCAACTCTGCAGCACTCGTCAGAACAATACTTCTGATTGTGCGTTTTTGATTCAAACTCTTTACCGCAACTTGTACTGGCGCAAATCATATTTTTGGCACCTTGTAAGTGTCTATTTCAACTGTGCCAGCTGGGCCAGACTTATCGTAGCAAGCCTTTTTAACAGGGCAATATGTACAGGGCATCTTAGATTTTGTAGAGCCCGCTGGCCTTACTGGAAGATCTCCATTTTTAAAGTTATCCCAAACCTGCTCCATCCATGCAAAAGCCTCTTCAATTATTGCCTTATTCTTATCATTCATTGAGATTGGAATGATTAGTATTTCTTGAGTGTTTTTGTTTTCATATAGAAAGAATCCCTCTTTAGCATTCTTTAACTTCATATAGGTTAATAACTGAAGCATGTGGTTTGCTGATGACTTCATCTCTGACTGTCTTGTATCCCATACCTCTTGTTTTGCCGTTTTGATTTCACCAATTACAGTCTCGCCATCGTACTCCATGATTAGATCTATAAAACCTCTGATAGGGGGATACTCATTGATGATTTCCTCTTCTTCCGCTTTCCACTCTGGCATTGTAGCAATAAGCTTTTGAAGTCTTTCGTGAGCCTGGGTTCCTTGTGCCATATTGGCAACTGCAACAGCATCGTTATCATCAATAAATACTGCACCAGAAAATGCCATGTACCAGTATCTAGGGCATGTTCCGTGTCCGTATCCTAGCGAGCTTGGACTAAAGGACTTCTTAGTCATCTGCCCGTCTGCTCTTTTAGTATTACGATATGACTCATCAAGCAATGATGCAAATTTTTCTGGATCAAAGAACTTTCCAGTATGTTTCTTAAACTTAAGGTTCTTTACAATATCTCTAGCCATTTATGAGTTGTACCTAACGACATACTTAAGTGCATCTACAAGTTTGTCTATGGACTCCTTTACTGAATAATAGACGTTCTTCTTATTGTTATTTACAGTTCCCGCTTTATCTTTAGCAATAGTTGAATATACAGAAGACATTACCGCAAACTTAGTAGACATCGCCTGTAGCTCCATAATAAGCATGGGAGCCTTTGCTGATGGTACGTCTGGGGTCATTAATAGCTTTACAACAATAGCTAGTGCTTTATCTAGGTGTTCATCCTGCATATACTCATGCAGATCATTAAACTCTGTGATATCACTAATTAATTGAAGTGTGTTTTTATCTTCCGCCATTTTTAATCCTCTTATCCCATTCTCCCATAAGCAAGCCAAGTCCATAGCCAACCACAAACCCAGTAGCTAGTCCTAATATAAACATAAGCATTCTTGTCTCCATCTATAGATTATATAATTAACCAAGGTTTTGGTCAATAGATGCAATTACTTCTATTGGTTCTGACTCTATCTTTAAAACTTTATATGGAGAATCTTTTGGCTCTTCTTCTCCTGGAAACACTACGACTGTCTGAGATGATCCGCTTTCCCAAACTTCTTGTAGCCTTTCTTTTTCCATATTTGCCCACTCTTCTTGCCCAAATTCTTTTTCATTTGCAAGCCACTCTTTTGAGCCAGCATAAGAATACATACAAAATAGTCTAGCAAGGTATCTTTCAGCGTTATAAGATGGTAAGACTGAATGCCAATACGGCTCACCAGATGGAAAAACAGTTATGTCTCCTGGCTTTGGCTTATAGGCGTATTGCTTTCCAGTGGCTGTATCTAGAAAACAAATTTCTCCTCCATCGTATTCATCGTTTAGATACATAGTCACAGTCACTATTAACTTATCGCCACGGCTTTCTGAATCGTAGTATTTAGTATCAGTATGGTATCCCATTGTTCTGTTATGGATCATAGAGGCCTGGTTGTCATAGTAATCTTGATCTTTAATGTCATATTTTAATATACTGATTCCACTTTCCCTCCAGTATTCTTTATTTGATCTATCAAAATTTTCAACAAAATCGGGGAAATCTTTTTGATCTAAATGATTTTCAAAAAAATCATTGCATACTGTTTCATAAGCATCATATACTTTTTTAAATATAGTTTTTTGCTTTAAAGACTCTTCATCTTCTGTGTAAATATTCTCGTCCATTGCGCCATCGACCTGCGTAATAGACCCGTACATTAGCCATTTCCTAGAAGGAGGCAGGTGATATTGTTTTCCCGTTAGCGACTCAGACTCTTTTGCAAGATCTATTAAATCATTGCATATGTCCAGCGCATTGTGATATATTACTATGTTAGGACAGACTACAGTTTTATTCATTATTATTCTCCCAAAAATTTATAAGTTCTTCAAGTACGGCCCATTCAATTATGCCTAGCCTTACCTTTGATTCATTACCAATTATAATCTTTAACGCTGGGTGCATGTCTCTGTTTACTTTAAATGTATCAGTACATATCTTTGCCCAATTATCTTTATTTAAAGTAAAAGATTTGCCAGCCTCTTTATAATCTATTAGAAATTTTTTCCACTGTGCATCGCCTTTCTGATAATCTCCTCGGCCTGAGTTCTTTTGTGCTTTTGCACCGTCTCTTTTAACCTCAGATCTTTCAGACATCTACTCAACCCATTTAGGTGGCTCGGAAACAAACACTGCTTTAAAGCGAGTTTTCTTTTTACCATCTAAAACTACCTCTAATAAATTTTCTCCTTGTTCCCAAGATTTTTTTAGCTTCTCATGTTCCATTTTAGACCATTCTTCTTTTCCAAATTTTTCTTGATTAGCTAGCCACTCTGGTGAACCTTTGTGTGAGTGCATTAAAAACATTCGGGATAGGTATCTGGGGTTTCCTTCAAATGGAAGAACTCCATGATAGAAAGGTCTTGCAGATGGGAACACCGTAACGTCTCCTGCTTTAGGCTTGTAGTTGTGAATAGTGTTTGAGTCTTCATCATAAAACGATATCTCTCCGCCCTCATAATCATCGTTTAAATAAAATGTAATTGTAATAACTTGCTTTGCATCCGCAGACTCTGCGTCTTCATGATGAAAGTCTGTGTGGTAATTCATTGCAAGAGAATCATAATTAAAGTCTGAAGTTCCTGGGGAATTATATTTTAAAATTGTCATTCCGCTATAATTCCAAACATCTTGTTGGGCAAAATCAAAGTGTGGAAAATCATACTGCCATTTTGTTTTGTCTTTATACTCTTCCATATAATCATTTAAAGCAAAAAAATATGCTTCAAAAAAAGCATCAACCATTAATTTTTGTTTTGCTGCCTCTTCGTTATCTTCAAGCAACGCTGGGTTTTTTCTGCTAGAGTCGATTTGATTGGCTGAGCCTGGCCAATTGCCTGCCCAATCTGACCATGGATCCATAACGCCAGTTTTTTCTTTATAGGACTCAGTGTGCTGCAGGAATTCAAATATCTTATCAACTTCTGGCAATAATTTTTTATAGACAACCAAGTTTTTAAAAATAGTAGTCTTATTGTTTAAATCATAATCTATCATAGGTCTTCTCCATTTACATATATTGTTTCATATTTACTAGCTTTTATTTCTTTAAATACCTTTGGATCTTTAGGTAAATATTCTGACATATCTTCTCCTTCTTTAATTCTGAATTTACAGGTAGAAAGAAAAACATGTCTATCATTTCCAGAAGGCGCATTCGCTGCATGTGGGAAATGGGCTGGGAAGGCGAGTACGTCTCCAGCTTTTGGCTTATACTTCAATATCTTCATTTCTTTATTTGGGAAATTCTTGTTGTTAAAATGGTCATTGTATGCAAAAGATATCTCGCCGTAATCGTAGTCATCATTTAAATAAAAAATAATTGTAAACATATGCTTGTATCCTGGCGAAGGATCGATGGTTGCAATATCTAAATGGAACCCAAGACCAAAATCGTCTTTAGTTATTCCGTCTCTGTTGCCATGTATTTGAAGCATGCCACCATCAATTGCAACCCATCTAAGTGATTCGCCGCTATAATCTAAAAATGGTGGCAGCACGTTTAAGTTTTCTATGTCTTTTAAATATTTAAAAAATATTTTTTCGTAATGCTTTTTAATTTCTTGAAAAGATTTTGTTTGTCCAGCTTTATCAGACTCATCTTCTAAAGATATATCTGCCTGATAATAGTTGTCATGCTCTCCCCATTTAGAATAAGCATTTTTAATTTCATTGTTAGACTTGATTTCATCTAGGATAGACTCAAGATTCATATCGGGCCTGTATAGCATTACGCCATCAAGTAATTTTTTGCTATACATAAATTTAGCCCCTATCCTATCCTGTGCATCGTTTCGTGACCATTAGAGCATGTCCACTTCATTATTAAATTTTCAGCATCCCACAACCCACCATCTACATCAATATCACACTTAGAGCATGGCCTTAAGCCAGGAAGATGTTCAAATGTAGAATTAATCTCTTCCTTATTTTCTTTTTTTAAAAATTCATTAAGATCTGGCATCTATGTCCTCGATTAGTTTATCCACAACGTCTGGGTTATCTCTGAGATATGCCACAGCCTTTGCACGACCCTGTAATCTTTCTTCATTAATAGTATACCAGGCTCCGCCTTTTTCAACTGCGCCCACCATTTCTGCAACATCTAAGGTCTCTCCTACAAGATCAACCCCTAGGGATTCTCCTTGATAGTAGAAATCGTACTGTCCAGATAAGTTAGGGGGGCCGAGTTTGTTGTAATCAATAATCCAATTGACTGGTCTGCCAACTCTTTGTTCAATAATCTTGTCACCAACTTTAACACCTGCTTTGATAGCATTAGCTTCAGCCTCAGAAGACCAAAGCTTAATGACGGTGGAAGAGAAGAACTTGACTGCCATTCCTCCTGTCGGTATGTGGGAGGCATGCATAGATCCAAACTGATTTCTCTGTTGTGAGATGAGTACCAATAGTGTGTTCTTGTTTGCATAGTTTAACATCTTGACTGCGTGAGTCATATCCTTTGCTTCAGCGCCGATTTGCTTTGTATCTTGCAAATCTTTCATTTCATTTCCATCTTTTTCAAAATAAATAGCTGGCAGTAGCGCTGATATAGAATCAACTACGATGATATCAACACCCGCGTCCATTAGCTTAGTGGCAACATCGACCATATCATTTACTGTTTTTGCTGGGGAATAGATAAGGGAAGACGAATCTACTCCAAGCATCTCTGCCCAAGCCTGATCGTAGGATGCTTCAGCATCAATCCAAGCACAAGTCTTGCCTTCTTTTTGTGCAAGAGCAATCATTTGTAAACAGAATGAAGACTTTCCTGCAGACTTATTTCCCCAAACAAGAACCTGTCTTCCATAGCCAAGCCCACCTTTTAAAGCCATGTTTAAGCCAATGCTTGGTGTCTTTTGCTTTTCTACTTTTACATCTTGTGCTGCTTTAACTCTTGCTCTTGTCTTTGGATCTAGTGCCGCTAGGATATCGTCTATCGCTATAGTCATTTATTCTCTTTCTTTTATACAATTATATCATTAAAATAAATTGCCGTGAAGCCTTGGTCTTTCTTTATTAATTTCCATTTTTTTAAATAAAACTTCATCTAAACTATGTTCTACAAAGCCTCCGTTACGCATTGATGCATATAGGTCAAGAGTTCTAATTAAAATATCGACCATCTCTTCTACGATTTCTTCGGACCCCTTATTCTTTCTCATAGCTTCAAGAACTTCAGTTACCTCAGAGTGTATTAAAGCCAACTTATTTCCAAAAACGTCAAAGTTTTTTGGCTTATCCCAAAACCCCTTTTCAATTGCAGTCTCGTGCAATAATGCTGACAGTAGGTCTAGTCCATAATCAGTTACGAGCTCTATCTCTTTACTCGAAGTCTGTAATGAGTTGGTCGTTATCTGTCCCTGATTCATCTTTTCCTTTTAGTGTAAATGTAAATGTTTGATCATCTGAGTTATAATCAACCTTAAGTTCTTGGTCGTCTGTTGCAGCATTCATAAACAAATCTGTGGACACTGTAATTGTGCCAAGTGTCTCTAGCGCCGCAATTAAAATCTTTGGTACACTAAGTGCGCCAAATATATCTTCTGCTGTGCTTACTTTGATATCTTCTGTCATTTTATCTCCTTGATATTTAGCGTTCCGTCATCTAATTTAGCTAACGTAACTTTACATTTCATTCCTTCTCGCATTTTTGCCAAAGTCATTTTATACATTGCTGGGAAAGCAATTGCTCTTGTTAACTTTTTATCTCTATCCGACAATACAATGTGGCTCATCTGTTTGCCAGCTTTTGTTGTATAAGGGGTAAAGTTTACCACAATGTACTCGTCTTCTTCAAGATCATATTTTTTCCTATACAGGTAATCAACAAATAGATCGGCAGAGTCTGGGTTTATGTCCGACACCTTTATGTACCTAGCTATTCTATTGTCTCCAACTAGAATAAAATACATCTGCCCTGTTTCAATTTGTGTTTGCTCAGTATGGAATAAACCAACAGAACCAGTCTCATCAACTAGCTCAACTCTAGCCCACCCATTTCCACGCTTGATCGACTTGACCATTCCAAACATTACAAATGAACCAAGGTCATCAAACTCTTCAATCGGTCTTGCCTGAGCTTTAATCCTTGGAGGAATTCCTTCAAGATTAAATGTTGGAATACCTAAGTATTCGTAGTAATTGTCTTTTTCATTTCCTTGCCTTTTGTTATCAGTAAACGCAGCACCGCCGATGGAGTTAAGAGCAGCAATAGCACGGCTATTAATGCCAGAACCCTTTTTCGATGCCTTATCAATAAAGTCAGCATAGTCACTGAACGGTCTTCTTTCTATTATTTTGTTTGCAATGCTGTCTGAAATAAACTTTACTTCAGCCAATCCAAATCTAACTGCATTATCTTGCAAAGAAAAGTAAACTTGAGACTCATTGATGTGAGGTAGCAATACCTTTAGCCCAAGTCTTTTTGACTCAATTAAATATTCTGTTCTTGCGTCTTTGTCATTTTCATTTTTAAGAATTGAAAACATGAACTCAAGCGGATAATAAAACTTAAGCCAAGCAGTATAATAACTAAGCATAGAGTAAGCAACAGCATGGGAACGGTTAAAAGAATAACCAGCATGCGCTTCAAAATCATGCCATAGCGCTTCGGCTTTTTTCTTAGTAATGTGTTCTGAAGCCCCAGCAATAAACTTATCTTTGAACTGGTCAAACTCTTTTGCATCTTTTTTCTTTCCAATAATCTTGCGGACCTTATCAGCCTCTGCCCAAGTCATGCCGCCCAAGTGTACGCATGCCTGCATAACTTGCTCTTGATATATAATAACACCATATGTGTTCTCGGTAAAAGGCTTCATGATTGTGTGCATATAGTCCACAGCCTCATTGCCATTCTTTCGGCTAATGTATGCTGCACCTACTGTATTCATTGCACCAGGACGAACAAGCGCATTAGAAGCAGCAAGATCTTCAAACTTGTCTATGCCCATCTTAATCAAAAGGTTTGTGTAAGGAGTTGCTTCTGCTTGGAATACACCCTTTGTATACCCGTCGTTCAACATCTTGTAAACATTGGCGTCATCCATAGTCATTTCGGAAAGATTAATTGTCTTGCCGTGTCGATCCTTAATTGATTTAAGGGTATCAGAGATCACAGACAAAGTCTTAAGACCTAGCGCATCTAGCTTAATAAGACCTATATCTGCAACCGTATCCATATCGTATGCGACGACTGGAATTCTTCCTGATACTTTATCCTGAGAGTCCTCACGAGATTCAACTGGTGCAAACTTTCTTAAATCATCTTTTGCAACAACCACACCAGCAGCGTGTACTCCGACTGATCTGATTCTTCCACGAAGTCTATCGGCAAGCCAAACAACTTCTGGGTAGCGCATTCTAAATTCTTTTGTATTGGGTGAATCAATAAAGTCTTCAAAGGTATCTACGGACTTTAATGCACGATTAACTTCTTGAAGTGGAACCATAAACACACGAGCAGCATCTCTAATCACACCTTTGTCTTTAAAATAAGTGTAGGTAGAGATAGAAGCAACATGCTTAAATTTTTTCTTTAAATAGTCTTTAACTTCTTTTCTGCGACGATCTTCAAAATCTGTATCAATATCTGGGAAATCGTTACGTTCTTCATTAATAAATCTAAAGAACAGCAGGTCGTATTTAATTGGATCAACATCAGTAATACCCAATGTATAACAAACTAAAGATCCAGCTGCAGATCCACGGCCTGGGCCAACCATAATGTTATTTTCTTTAGCCCAGTTAATCATATCTCCAACAACAAGAAAGTATGAGGCAAAGTTTTTCTTAGCAATAATCCCAAGCTCCTCGTTAAGCCTGTCCATATAAATAGGATCTGAAGCCTTCTGAAGCCTCTGTAAGCCCTTTTCAGCCAACTCCCTTAGTCTTTCATCGGCATCAGTCTTTGGGACTGGCAGGAGGTCTAGGCCCTGATAGAAGTCATAGTCTCCAACCTTATCAGCAATTTCCATTGTATTTTCATAGATGTCTGTTCGATTAATCCCAGCTTTATTAAAGTCTGCCTCTATCTCAGAACGGCTTTGAATAAACAGATTCATATCTTGAAATGAGATTCTACGATCAGGATAAAGATAGTTAAATCTATCTAACATGTCTTTCATATTTCTGGACATATCGAAGTCCATATCTTTATCAGCCTTTGGGGATGTGGATAAAATTAGTAAAGCTTCTTCTAGTATTCTATCTTCTTCTTTAGCAAAGTGAGCATCTCCTGTTGCCACCGCTTTAATTCCAAGCTTGTCTGCTAATTCTAGAAGGGCAGAGTTGATCTCCATAGGGTTATGTGATTGCACTTCCACGTAAAAATCTTGTCCGAAAGTTTGTTTAAAGCCTTTGAGAAGAAGTTCTGCTTCCTCCATGTTACCTTTATCGATAGCCTTACTAATGAGTCCATTAAGACAT
>Ga0208133_1000313_pt1 | contig 19453 bp, 15 predicted proteins | sample ColrivemetaGS535_FD_187595 | JGI IMG/M metagenome (GOLD analysis project Ga0208133, IMG submission 187595) | Estuarine microbial communities from the Columbia River estuary, USA - metaG S.535 (SPAdes) (version 2) | ecosystem: Environmental > Aquatic > Marine > Intertidal zone > Estuary | place... | reverse complement strand
ACTAGTGTCTTATTAACGCTTAGAGTCTCGCTATGGTCAATGCATAACATATACCCTTTTGTTTCACTAGACGGTCTAAAGTAAACTAACGATACGTTATTTAAAGCAGGGTGTATTTTATCATGATAAGGAATTATTTCAATGAATGCTTCATTGTAATTCCTATCTATTAGATATTTAATTTGTTCTTGAGACTCTATTAACCAAAACATTTGTCGTAACCATTTTATTATAATATTTAATATAATTAAACTTTAGGTAATCTCCAAGTCTAGGTAGTTTTTTTCTTTTAGATGTTAACTCTACTGTGTTAAAGTTAACTCGTGCTACATCTTCTATATTACCGGTTAATTGCCATGTTAAGTCAAATGGTTCATATAACTGCCATAGTATTTGAGGATCTTTAGCTATTAATTGAGAAAATGTATCTAAATTAATTTCAACGTATTGTATTTCGTTTGTTTTTTTAGCAAATAATCTTCTAAATTCTCCATTCTGGTAATCTTGTTGTGTTGGTAATACTGGATTATAAGTAGGAATTAATGTTTTTGGAGGATCATAGATATTTATATTTTTTAAAGTAAAATAGTTTAATACCTCATCTGTGTTTACTTCATATTGATTAGATAAAAAATCAGTATTATCTAATGATAAAACATTAATGTTTATATTTGGGTTTGGTGTTGTATTAGTATCTTGGGATAAAGAAGTAGCAGGAATTAATTCAACATTAGGTCTATCATCTTGATTTCTACCTGTAAAATATTTTCCTGTTGATGTTTTAAAATAATAACCACTATAACCAGAATTATCTATACTTGATACAAATTCATCACCATTAGTGTATAGATTTGGAGTGATTTGAGATTTAGGATAATACATTTTATACTATTGGATAAGTTATTAATTTTCCTTGATTAGCTAAAGAAACAAAACTTGCAATTCGTTTACTTTCTATTTTTCCTCCTATTCTAAGGTGGAAGTGACCTCCAGTAGCTGCACTTGATGGGTAATCATATTCATTAATAAAACTAACTATTAAATTTTGATTACCAGCTGCAAATCCACCTAATATTGTATCAACTGCTTTTTTAGTTGCGAGGGTTGCAGGTGAAATTGCTATATCTAGTCCTTGTCCTGAACTGTGAGATGATTTATATTTTAAATTTTGATGATATCTGTCATTACCTCCAGTTATTTTTACTTGCAAAGTTGGTATTTGTTTTTTAATTTCTCGAAGTACAGAAGATGCATATCTTAATAATTCTGGGGTTATATCTCCACCATTTGATAGTTCTTTTCCTTTTTCTGTATAACCTAAAGATGTAAGTACTGCTCTTAAAGCATCAGCATTTGGGGTATTTCCTGTAAATGAAGATTGAGTTCCTCTAGTTTCATTTCTAGAAGCTTGTTCAACGGCACTTTCAGCAATTGATGAACCAAATGGGTTTTTTGGAATAGCAAATGAATCTAAAGTAGTAATCCATTCATTATTTGAAATAGTATTAGATATACCTTTAATAATAAATTCTAATGAACTTGGGTAATTTGTTGGTAAATAAGTAGTATCAATTATATATTTTTGATAAATTTTCATTCCTGAAAGTCCATCCATTGTTATAGATAAATCAAAAGGTAAAAATCCACTATTTGGTGAAGCAGCATTTTTATTTGTTTCTTGAGCTGCTTGTGTTTGTTTTACTTGATCATATTCATAAAAAGTAGAAGCAACATTTGAAAATGATGTAATTGCTTCTTGGTTCCATTTTGGTAAAGTTTGACCTTTCCATGAACCTAAATCTTTTAAAAATACATTAAAAGCGTTTATAGGTCCAGCATAATCTTTTAAAATAGAACCGGATGAAGGTGCTGATTTAGTAGTTCCTGTATTTTTAAGAGATTTTTTAAATCTATCTCTTAAACCAGCATTCATTACTCCTAAAGCTGTTGAATCTTGTCCTAAAATATAATTATTAGCAGCTGCTCCTACAGTAATCAAAGTAGCTAAATTAGGAGGTACTGTTGTTGTAAAATTTAAATCTCTAACAAAACCACCTGTTGAAGAACCACTTTCATCAAAATAATATCCTTGAATATTAAAATTAGCTAATTCTACTGATCCTGATAGATTTTTTATAAAGCTATCTTTATTAGGTAATATAACTTCATCTACAAATTTAATTTCATTAATTTCAGTATCTACTACAGGTGCTAATTTACTAAAACCACCAGTAGCATCATTCCATCCTCTACATAAACATTCTAATAAACTAAATAAAGGGACTTTACCATCTTTATTTTTTAAATTCTTCATTTGTTCAAGAATATATACTATATTAAAATAAGAATTCATTATATATCCATAACGATTTCCATCTACACTAGGAGCATAAAATGTATCAGCATCATTAGCAAATTGGATAAATCCACTTGGGGTATTAAATTTAACTTTAAATAAACATATGCCTGGATCTGTACTAATTTGTCTTCCTAACAAATATATAATATTTTCTCTTACTTTATTATTTATTTTTAATAAAGTTATTTGATTATTAATATCTTCATTACTACCCTCTATATCAGGAATTAGATTTTTTTCTATCCATTTTAAAAACCAACCTAATTTAACATAATATTGAGTAGCTCCTTTATCTTGATAAATTTGTTTAAAAAATGAAACACTATCTCCAGAATCTCTTCCACTATATTCTAAATTAGATTCTGTAATTACTGAAATTCCTTCTTTGCCACTAGCTAAGGGGGCTAATATTTGTTGTTTTTCATAAAACATTTTACCAATTTCATGAACATTAGCAAAATCTTTAATTACGGATTCTGGGGTTGGAGCTGGGGGTGTTGAGCCTGAAACAGGAGTTGTAGTTGAAGTATCTAAACTACCACCTGGTAGAAGAGCATTAGTTTTAAGTGATTCAATTACATCACCCATACTAATTATTTTTAAAGTAATTTCGTATGTTAAATCTTTAGTAAAATTCCAAGAAAAGTTAACTACTTTACCTATAAGAGCATCATAATTACCACAAGATTTTTCTCTTTTATCTTGAATTTTATTATAAATTGTATCATATTTTAATCTACCTAATAAAAATTCATCTGATAGACTATGTGGATTATCTTTTATGTAAACTCCATCATTGTCAAAATAAGAACTATTACCCCATTCTAATAACATTGAAAATCCTAAACGCATATATAACAAATCAATAACATCAAATTGTTGTCTATTATTTGCTTGAATTTTTACTTCTGCTGTTTTAATTGACCCACGAGTTTCAGTTTTAATAGTTGATGATTTAATACCAGGCATAGGGCGTAAACCATAATCTGTTCCACCCATTCCATAAGCATAATAATTATAAGGTTGATTTACATTTTCACCATTAATAGTTGATTTGCCATCCCATATACCACCTCTTGAATAATTATTACTAATAATTTCTCCACTACTACCAGTAACTGGTTTTTGGGTTGTAGTACCATTAAATAAAACATTTTCTTTAGCTAAATTAGAACCACCTACACCGAATCCACCTCTAATAGTACTATCTATTAAATCAACAGATGATACTAATCTTACCCAACCTGTTCTAGCATTTAAATAAGATAGTTGTTCATTAGTTCTATTTGCTGAACCATATACTTTTTGACGTTGGTCAATTTGTTTTACAATTATTGGATTGAAACCTTCTCCTACTATATTGGACATATTTAGGCATTTATTGCGTTAAAATTTCTTACTACATTAGAATAGTTTGCTGGTATTCGTATTTGGATACCTTCTGGGATTATTAATGTACTTTGATTTAGATCATTATTAGCAATTGAAATAACCCACCATAAAGAACTATCTTTATAATATTGTTGAGCTAAAATATCAAACCTATCACCTTGTGTTGTGTAAACATAAATATCATTTACAGATAATTGTACCTCAGGATATCTTGATGTTTGATAAACAAGATTTCCATCAATTTTTATTTTTGGTATGTTTTGATATCTATTCATTAATTAGGGTGTAATGGATGAGGTAGTTGAAGTATCCGGGAAGTTATAATTACTATCTTTATCCTTAGGACCATTTGCTAATGCTATAAATCTTTCTGGTCCATAAGATTCAGCAAAACCTGTAGCATCAGTTCCAAATGAATTGGATTGAAGTCTTGGAATGAAATTTTGAATTGGTGTAAAGTTAAATCCTGAAACTTTAATAATTTGTGTTAATTCTTTTACAGTTCCATCTTCGGAATCATTTTTTACTCCAATTCCTATTTCCCATGGACTTTCTTCACCCATTTCGTATGTTAATCCAGTTATAAAACCAGGTTGTTCATATAAATAACCACCAATTGTTAATTGTACTAAATTACCTCTCATATAACCGTTAGGACTGTAGTCTGGAGTTAATGTTGATGCAAGGAAATTTAATTTTTTATACATTGGAATAAGCTCCTGTTTTGATTGAGCAACTACCGTCCACGATAATGAAATTGTTCTGTCAAACCCACCATATGTATAGAATTTTTCACCTCTTCCTAAATAATTAAATCCACTCCATTGAGCATTATAAGAATCTGTTATAGGTCCTAAAAATGCTCTAAAATTCATAAATGTTTTATAAGCAGGAGCATCATTATCAATAACAGCAATTCTAAATTTTACAAAATCATTTGTTACATTTGCATTTCTTAAAGCATTTTCACTTCTATATATAGGTAATGAATTTATTTTATCTAAACCTGTGGAATAAGGACCCATTAAAGTACTTATATTTCCATATGATACACCTTTAGCATAATCTGCATAACTTTTATCTCCTCTTTGTCCTGGATCTCCTATATTTACTCGTTGAGTAAAATTAGCAGCACCATTAATGCTATAATCTTGAGAAAAAGGGGTTGCACCACTATCAGTAGCATTTTTTCCGTCTGTAGTTGTAACACCTAATTTTTCTCTTAATATTCTTCTAAAATCTTGAATTGTAGGAGAAGAAATACTACCTAATGATCCTGAGCTTTGAGATTCTTTTATTACAGGAAGTAATGGTGGTTGGTAATAAGGTGCAAATAAATCTGTAGAATTAAATGACCAGTTACCTGTGGATTTACCAACAGTAAAATTATTATTTTTAGTTGGATTTGTTAAAAAAGTTCTATTTTTTTCATTTTGATATCTTATACCTGTGTTTCCTACTCCTAGTAAAGAACCAGGACCACCAGTATAAGTCATAACATTTATACCATTGTTTAAAGTAGTTCCGTCTTTTTTAGTTCCATTTCTAGTGTTACTAGTTAAATTATATAAATTATATAATCTATTTTCAGTTAATGGTTTGGTAGAATTTACTTTAACATTATATAAATGTTCATTATTAATACCAGCAGCATATGCTCCTGTATCAGTAAATGGATTAAGACCTTGTTTATTTAAATGATAACCACTAGCTATTACACCCGCTTGTGCTAATGTGTTTAATGGTGAATATATACCTTCGTTTAATATACCACTTGTTTGTGTACGAACTGCTGTACGAGATAATAATTGTTGTTTAGCAATAAAAAGCAATCCGTTGGGTGACTTTGTATCAATAAACATTTTACCTAAACGTTTAATATCTGTTAAAGAATCTTTTACAGCGCCTATACCACCTCGTAAAATAAAATCTTCACGTGCTCCTAAATCATTAAAGCTATCAGGTATTGATGTTTGAATATAGGGTTGCCCACTATACCCTCCGCCAAGAGTATCCTTCCCATATCTTAGGGACTTAAGATCAGTCTTTAAGTCAATTAAACCCATTATTTAGGCAAATTGTCTGTGTATTTAATTGGTGTTTTTCCGTCTAAATCTAATTGTGAGGTAGCTAAATCTTTTTGGTAATTTGAAGTACCATCATATGATTTAGGTGTTTTACCATCTAAATCAAGTTGTGAGGTAGCTAGATCTTTTTCATAGTTAGAAATACCATTATATGATTTAGGTGTTTTACCATCTAGATCAGTTAATACTGAACCAGCTTTTGTTAATTTGTCTAATAGTCCCATTTTATTGTTATTTTTTATTATAAATATTAAATTATTGAACTCTATATGTTCCTACATTCATTGCTGTACCTACTTTAGTAGCATCTAAATATACATTTCCTCCTGCTTTTACAGCAGCTACAAGTTCTCTAAGTAATGCTGTTACTTCTTCACTTCCACCACCCAAATTAGTACCACCCATTATAACATCACCTTTATTGGCTTTTATAATTTGTTTTGAACCTGGGCGAATAATAAAATCATCGGCTTCTTCAGCATCTGCAAAGAAATTTTTATATGCTCCATATCCTGCTCCTAAAGCACCACCAATTGCTGCTCCTGGAACTGCTCCTATTCCTCCAAAAAATGCACCAATTGTACCTCCTATTCCTGCTCCTGTTAAAGCTGAACTTCCTATGTCTGTTGCTTTTCCAACATTTCTTGCTTTTGCTGCTGCTTCAAGTTGACCGGATTGTTCAAGTTCTTGGGCTTTTTCCATTTGGTTTTCAGTAGCATAATCTAATGCTACACCACCAAGTAAAGAACCTACTCCACCAGCTAAACCCTTAGCTATTTTTAAACCAGTGCCTCCCATTTTTAAAGCTCTCATATAAGCTTTAGGGTTTTTAAATAATGTTTTTGCTTGTTTAGCTAAAGAAGCTGGTTTTGCTCCTTTTCCTAATGAACCTGATGAACCTGATAAATCTGTATCACCTAAGCCACCTCCCCCACCGGCTACAATTACATGTAATGGTTTTAAGGCTGAACCATCCGGTTTCATTATGTTTTTTGTAAACATTGCTACTTTAAAAGCAACAAAACCAGCAAGTATTTTATCTAAATTAGGGATAACATATTTAGCTAATCCATCTGCAAGACCTGTTACAATTTTAGCAAATTTATCCATATTTTCAGGAGAGAAAAGAGATTTTGCTAATGGTGCAAAGGCATTTGCTATACTTTCTTTAGCTTGTTCATAAGTTCTATTAAGTTCTTGAGCAGCTTTTTGTTGTTTAAGAGTATCATCTATACCTTTAGTTTTAAAAGCAGCAATTGCTTCTTCTCTACTAACACCTTTTTCCATCTCATATGCAATTGCTTTTTCAATAGATGCTTGATCTTTTCCTAATTTATTTTGCAATTCCATAGATTCTTGCATTTGAAGTAATTCTTCTCTACTAAGACCTAAAGTTTTTGCAAATTGATCTTGTGCAATTACATTACCTTTGATTTTATCTTTATTTTCAGTTATTAAGCGCTGCATTTCTTTAGTCTGTGTTGTGACATCCCCTGTTAATGCTGCATATCTTAATTGTTCAAGATTTAAATCTGTATTTAATAATAATTCTGATTGAATTTCATCAGCTATACTTTCTTCAAAATTTAAAGTATTTTCTGCTGCTTTTTGTATTTGGTCTAAAGAAGCTCCCATTTTAGCTGCTTCAATAGCTGCTTTTGTTAGTTCAGTAGTTGAACCTTTTAAATTTACTCTTATAGAAGCACTAGATGAGGTAATGTTTTTTAAAACTTTATTTTCATTTACTGCGGCTTTATTTCTAACATTATATAAACCTGTTTGAACAGCTACATCTTTTGTTATATTTTCAAATTCAGTTCCATTTAATTGAGATATTCTATATAATTTAGAAGCTTCTTCACCTGAGAGACCTAAGTATGAAGTTAAATCAACATATGTTTTTAAATTCTTTTCGGATACACTAGCAAAAGTCCCAGTTTCATTATTTAAATCCGTAAAAGCTTTTTGTATTTCTTTTGAATTATAATATAAACCACCACTACTTGAAGCTATATCTCTAAAACTTTGTACTAAATTATTAGCTTGTGAACCTATAGCTATAAAATTTCTTCCAGCATCAGCAACATCGTCTTTAAATGAAAAAGCTATTGTTTTTAAATAAGTAAAAGATTTGCTTATTAAATTTACATAAATTAAAGGATCATTAAATGCTTGAAGTAATCCTTTACCTAATGATTTTGTAGCAGCACCTAATACTTTAAATTTACCTACAATTCCTAAAGTATTTGTTTCTGATACACCTAATGCTTTTGCTTGTTCTACAGCTGATTGTCTAGCATCTTCAAATACATCATCTAAACCACTTAATCCTAATTTAGATGCTAATTTAGATGCTGCTGAAAGACCAGCACCTGATAGTCCTATACTTTTATTTATATTTTGAGAATAAGAAAGTTGTTTTTTTAATTCTTTTTCATATTCTTTATTTTGTTCAATAATTTTATCGTATTCTTTTTTTAATTTACTAGCATTTTTAACGCCATTAACTTCAGCAATTTCAATTGCTGTTTTTATTGCTGCTAATTTTGAATTTCTTTCTTGAATTTGACGAGTTATATCTCGTTGTTTTAATAATCCATTTGATGCTTTTTCGTTTGATGATGCTAAATCTTTACTAATTTTACTTAAACCGTTAAGACCAGATTGAGCATCCTTAACCATATTTTTAGCTACATCTTCTCCTCTACTCAATGCTTCTTCAAAATAATCACCTATTTTAGATGATATATTACGAAAAGCATCTTCAACTACTCTTGCAGTATCTTGTGCTTCTTTTTTAATTCTTTTTTCGTTATCTAAAGCCATTAGTTAGGTATATGTTATAAATATTAAAGGCATCATTTCTTTGATGCCTTTGTTTTATAAGAAGGAATTGATGGAGATGGAGCAATTCCCGTATTTTTAGCCATTTTAAGATTTCTTATAGAAGTTTGTACTGAATCTTCTTGTGATTTTTGATTCTGAGATTCAAAGTAGTTTCTAATTTTACTAAATGTATATTTTCTTAACCATAAAGGCATATCGTATATAGTATTCCAATCATACCCTCCATTACCATGAAATACTATTTCATGGATTTGATTAAAAACTTTTTCTCTATATTCAGATGCCTCACTAGGCGTCAGGGAAAAAAAAATTTAATCCAATTGGAATGTTTATTTTTTCAGTTTCTTCATTTGATGTTTCTATTTCAAATGTTAAATCAACATCTGGTTGGATTTTACCAATATATTCTCTTAATGATCTAGAATCTTTAGCTAAAAGATAATTATCTACAAATTCACGAATTGTTTTTTTCTCATAATCACCATCAATAGATAAAATAACTTGTTTTAAACGAGTTGTTAATTCAGGAACACTATCTTTGTTAATTTTTTTAAGACCTTTTAATTCATCTTCAATTTTATTTTCATCACCTTCTGTTAAAAGTTTAAATGTAATAGGTGTATTAGAATGAGGTAAAGTAAATGCAAATTCATTTTTACCTTTAATAAAAATAGAATCGTCTAAAACTTTATTATCTAATTTAGATAAATCAACTACTTTCACTTCGCCTAAGTAATTAAAATCATAATCTTTACCATAACCTAAAATACGAGATGCTACTAACAATGCATTTTTATCACCAATTAAAAGTGTATTATAATCAAATTTAGTAACAATTAATGATTGTAGTAATTTATCAATTACTACACCTTTTACGATATAATTTTGATTAGTTAAGATATCTTCTTCTCTTGCAGTCATGTATTTCATTTCAACTTGACCAGATGATAAAGGATGTCCTTCGGGATAAACTAAACCTTTTGAAGGTAAATCTACCATTTCGGTAGGAAATTTAAATTTTTGTTCTTCCATAATTTTTATTTTTTATAACTTTGTTGTCATGTATAAATATATAAGAAAAAAAGAAGCTCGCAAAAAATGCGAGCTCTTTCAATAGTAATTTTGATTTTATTAAAAATTCAACACACAATAATCTGGTTGAACTGTCATTGTAATGTTTACAGCTGTATTTTCAGTATCCCAGTTGTAATCACCAAAGTTTGATTCAGTAATTAACGCACCTTTAATAATCCATTCTGATACGATATCACCTACTGGTCCTAATACGTCGAATGTTAAGTCTTTCTTATAGAAATCACTATAACCATCACGACCTGTTACTGATTCGTGGTGTAAACGTACCCATTCCATTACTGCCTGCGCACCTGAAGGTGTGATAGGATCAAATAATGTAAATTGGATAGTGCCCCAAGTTGTTTTACCTTTTACAAAACGTTGAACGTTAATGTGATTTAAAGGAACTGTACCTTGAGTTAATGTCACTGCACCTACACCTTTGATTTCGTAAGCAGGGATGCCATCAATGTACATGATGAAGCGATTCGCCTGTTTTGGTTCAAATGCTGTGAAAAATATTTCGTTTGGATCTAATACTGCCATTTTGCTTATTTATTATTTTGTTATAAATATCTATATTTTAAAAAATTACGCTGGGAAAACTGCTCCAGTTGGTAAGATGTTGAAATCCAAGTAAATGAATTCTGCTGTTCTTGTTGGTTGGATATAAATCTGACCTACCATCTGGTTTCTGTCAATTACGTCAGCTGTGTTATTTGAATCATCCATAATTACTTTAAAAGCATACAAACCTTGTCTTTGTTGTACTGATTCTAAGTATGGGTTAACTTGGCTTAAGAATTGGTTTCTTGTAGCGATAGTATTTTGTTCGAATACTAAGTTTTGAGCTACTTGAGAAATGTAAGATTTAAGAGCAATTAATAATCTACGAACGTTTACTCTATCTAATGCTGATGCTTTAGTTTGTAATGTTTTCTGTCCGTATACTACAACTCCTGTTCCTGGGAATGTTGCAATTGGATTAACTTTGTTTTGGTATAAAGTATCGCGGTTTGCTTGAGATAATTTTTTCTCAGCTCTAACTACACTACCTAATCCACCTCTGTTAATACCTGCTGGTGCAAACCAAGGTTCTGATACGTTATCGTTGTAAGCATAAACACCTGCTACTACTGTAGAAGCTGGTACCCAAACTAATTGAGCAGAATCTGGATCAATTGTTTGAACCCAAGGCCAATATGCTGCTGCATATGAAGTATTTTTAGCATTTGCTTGACCTGTTACTGTATTAATACTTGAACTGTAAGGTACTAAATCTACTACATAAACGTTATCACCTCTATTTTGTGTATTATTAATTGCAGTTGTTACTTGTGAAGCACCAATTTTAGCTTCCGCTGCAAATAAACCTGGTGTGATTAATACATTGTATTTATAATCATCAGCATTGCCTAACAAGTTAATCATGTTAGTATAATCTGAACCAGTTAAACCTTGAGTATTTGCTACTCCTGTTTTAATTGCATCATAATATTTCGCACCTGCTGCTATTGCTAATGAACCTGCTGCGCCTGTAAATGAACCACTTCCTGCTGCAGGTAATGAACCTGTAAATGCTGGTTTAGCTTGTCCGTTATTATCAAAATATAATGGAGTTGGTGTATTAACACTAGCTACATAAACATATCTTGAATTATTAGGATAAGTTCCATTTACTTCAATTTGGTTATCAGCAGCATTATATTCTCTATATTGATCACCAATTAATCTAGCTACATAATTTGGAGCTGTTGGGTCCATTGATAAATTAGTCCAAGTTTCTAATACAATAGGAGTATTTGCGTTATCATCACCTTGACGGATTAATAAGTTAAATGTACCTGCTGATGAATCTGGGTTTGTAATTTGCCATCTGATGTTATCTGTTGTACCTGAAGATAATGAACCACTAATATCTAATGAACTAGAACTGTTCATAACACCACCTTCAGATAAAGTAGTTAATACTAAAGCTTGAGCTAATGAAGCAGAGTTTAATATAGTTACTCCACCACCAACAGGACCAGTTACTGAAGCAGTTGCTGTTGTTGCTGGTGAAAAAGTACCACTTACTACTCTTGTTACTAATAATGTTTGACCACCATTGTTAAAGTAGTTAAAAGCTGCGATTGATGTAAAGTAAGTATAAACTTGACTAGCACTTAAAAAAGTTGTACCAAATTTGTTTTGATAATCGCTATATGAGCGAACAACTGTTGGGGTTTCAACAGGACCTTTTACTGTTGGGCCAATGATAGCTGCTCCAACGGTGATTGGTTGAGATGAAACGAAAGAATTGTCATTTTCTAACGCTAATACACCCGGAGATATTAATGTTTCTGCCATTTTTAGATTTGATTAATGTTTTGTTATAAATATGTAAGAAAACTTCAAAATGCTATTAAGAGATTACTTCTCCCGTAGACAAATTGATATTTCCATCACCATACTTTTGTTGTAATAAACTACCTAAATCTAATTCAGCTGCTTTTAATTTTGATAAATCTTCAATTAATTTTTCTTTTTGTAATTCTAAATCTTGAATGTTTATTTCAATAATTCCGAATTGTTCAACTAATTGTCCTCTTTTATTATCTAATTCTTGTAATTTTGATAACTCTTCTGATGTTAAAACTTTATTTTCCATGTTAATAAATATTAAGGATTTTGTTAATAGATTCAATTACTCGAGAAGAAGTAATTGTTTTTGTACATTCAAATTGTCTTGAAGTATTTTTGTGTTCTGGGCACCATTCCCAATCACCCGCATTTAACCAATGGCGATTAAAACATCCCGAACAAACATTTGTATCATAATTAAATATACGTTCGCAATCTAAAAATTCACTATATGGTTCGCTAAATCCTGAGATTAATATAGTTGGTGTTCCAATTGACCAAGATAACCAAGATAATCCACTACCTAATCCTATAAAAGCATCAGCGTATTTTATATCAATCATTCTATCTTCAATTGGATAATTACCAGTTTTGTTAATTACACCTTTTAATTTACCTCCTAATTTAGAATCATGCCAATTATCACCTAATTTTTCCTGAGTAATCATTACTACTTTGTAACCTTTACCATTTAAATAATCAATAATCGCTTGCCATCCACCTTTATGATTCCAATACTTAGCATGGGCTGAAGCATGAGGTGCTATAACAACATATTTACCATCAATTTGTTTTCCTTTATTAGGAATTGATACTTTAGGTTTAGTTTCAACATAATTTAAACCTAAAGTTGAACTAGATGTTTCACCAAGGGGATGTTGTTTAAACTCAATTGGAATTTTTGATAAATTTACTGTTTTATCTTCGTTATAATGCCATCCAATACTATACATGGCGTATAAATCAAATACTTCTGTTCCTGGTTTAACAAACTCTAATTCAGGATATTCTTTTTCAAACCATTCATTATGAAATGTTGAACATATTACTTTACAATTGTGTTTTTTTCTAAATTCGTCCACAAATGGAAACCATGCTAATGTATCTCCTAATGCTGATGAATCTAAATGAATATAAACACGTTTATCTTTAGCATCATAACTATGTTCAAATACTAATTCATTATTACTTTTATCATAAACTTCAATGCGCCAATCTACAAAATATTGAATACCCGGTTTAGTCCACATATTATTATTTATTGTGGTTTCATGGATAAGTTTATCTTTTTGTTTATCAAAAAATTTAACTAAATATGATTTAGATTCAGGGCCTAAAATTTCTAAAAATACTCCATTAAGAAAATGATACTTAAAAGAATGATTTTCTTTTTTAAATGGAACGTTTAGTTTAGTTGTATTGTTATATTCTTGAATTAAAACTTCTTTCATATAAATCTTTTATAAATTTCTATTATTTCTTTTGAACGATTAAACCATGATAGTTCCTGAGATGTAATTTTAATTTTTTCTCTATAGGATTCCCAATTTTGTATAATATCTTGTAATCCTTTGTTCATTTCAAAAATATTACGAGGAGCTCTCCAAGCACCATGAAAATCAGTATTGTGTTCCCAATCAGAAATAATAGGTAAACCAGCAGCTGCTGCTTCTACCATTGTTAAATTTGGATGTCCTGCTTCTAACATTGTTGGATGGATAAAAACATCATGTTCATGGTACAATTCTAATAATTTACTATTAGGAGTGTCAAAAACCAAACTTAGTTTAGGATAATTTAACATCCATACATTATTATTAAAAAAATGTGTATTATTATATGGTCCTGCAATTGTAATTGATAAATTATTTAACATTGCTAATCCTAAACCAAATGTAAATCCTTTTCTATCAAAAGCAGCATCTCCTGCTAAACCATTATTTGCTACCATTAGCAATTTTGGTTGTATTGGTGCTTCTTTTTCAATAGGATAAAATTCATCTATGTTTACACCGTGAGAAAAATAAACACATTTATCATTTTCAAAATAATCAACTAAAAATCTAGCAGGCATTAAAGATATAAGTGAACCTTCAATTGCTTTTAAATTTTCTTTATAAACATGAGAATTTTTACCATAATAAAAAGCATGGTGATCATGTAATTGATAAATGTATGGAATACCTCTTTCAGCTAATTGAATTGCTAAATTAGCTACGTGACAATGGATTATATCATATTCTCCAACATTAATATGACCAGCCATTTTAATATCTACTTCATGTCCTAATTTCTTTTGGTTTTGGGTAAATTCCCATACTATTTTTTCAATAGCACCCCATGATGGTGGTGGAATAGGAATACCACAACCTGGATCGACTTGACAAATTTTCATTATGTTGTAAATATTAAAGGATTATCAGTTGAAGCATCTTTGATTGTTTGTTCTATAATACTATAACCTGGTAAATGCTTTGTATAAATTTTTTCCGCTGTTCCTATTTTTAATTGAGCAACATTACACATCCATAAATCAATAGCATCCCAAGGTAATGTTTCTAGTAATTGCTTGATTTTTTTAGTTTTAATATTGTTGATTAAATATGATTGCGCTGGTATAAACGGTGTTACATTAGTATAAATGTCCTCAATTTTGGGGCCATTTAAATTTCTATTTTGCCACGGATTACCAAAACCAATTACATCCATATCTGTTTGATAAGATATTTTATTAAATCTAAGTAATGAATCGTATAATTCTTGATAATCACTATCAACTATAACATCACCTTCTACAATTAATACAAAATCATATTCGGTATTATCTTCAGCGCATATAGCATTTTTATGAGCTAAATAACACCCATAATGTCCAGGAGCTAATTTGTAATATCCTGGTTTATCTTGAATAACTTCTGGTCTAGCACAATTTTCTCTTGGTGGTAATTCTTTCCATATAGTATTAATACGTTGTTCGTATTTAATACCAGTTTTATCACAAAAATCTTTAATATTAATTATTGAACGAATTTCTTTTTCATTAGTTTCAGGTTCAGTAACTAAATGCATTAATTTGATTTTTGAAGTATGATTTTTTATTTCTAAAAGACCATTAAGCTCTAAATTATCTAAAGTTAAAATTTTATTATCTATACGTTTTAAACTTTTATTATCAAATATTTCAAATTGAATTTTACAATTATCTACTATTGGTAATACTTTATGATAATCTAATTTACTTTCAACATTAATTTCTTCATTACATACAATTTCATCATTTGAAAAAACAGATAATTTAATAGTTCTACTTTCTTTACTATTAGAAATTCTAATGTATGGAGCAAATGTGTTAGGAACGTTAGTTGGTAATACTGTAAAATATTCTACTTGTGAAAAATCATCATGCTGGAATGTTTGGATGATTTTATGTTCAAATTCTTCTTGTGATTCGTAATGTATATTATTTTTATGTTTTTCAAATACATGATACCACATATTTTCTAAACCATTACTTTCGCTTCCCCATAGTTTATAAAGTATTTCATAATCTACAACGTTGGAAATTTGAGGAATTGTATTTAAAAAGAAATCTGTATGGATTCCAACAAAGTAAGTATATAATGTATCACCTTCATGTGCTTTATATTTACCAAAAAATGCTTTTTTAGTATTTAAAACACTAGAAATATAATCTACATAATTTGTATTTTTTAAAATATAATCATAATTAAGGAAAAATGCTTTTTTATATCCTAAATTTTTAGCTAACGCGGCTCCATTATAATAATTGGAATAAACACTAGGACCATGATAAACATCATTATTATTACCTCTTAAATTAACATGGACTTTATGATCACTATGATCAGCCCAGTAATTACAGTAATATGAGTGTTTTGTAATAATATTATTATTATCTATTACAACATAATCTGCTTTTTTAGCAATACTTTCTGGAACTGGGATATGTGAAGTAATTAATACTTTACGTCCTGTTGCCTGAATTGCTTCTATTGAGCTTAAGGTTGTTTGAGTAATTGCATCACTTATAGGATATGTTGAAATTATAAAAATTTCTGCGTTTGGATTTGATTCAGTTAAACCTAATTTATTAGCAATTTTATCGTGATTGTATTGTAAATCATTAAATTTTAAATAATCAATTGTATCAAATTTATCAAAATAATTTAAATAAACTGGAAGATTATATATTAATGTTGGAATTTTATTTGAAATTGCTTCACGAATAACCAAAGGCATTGTTTCTTTATCTTTATCGTTTCCATGAGATGTAAATAAAAATAAATCCATTGCTTGGTAAAAAGCTTCAACGTCTGTTCGTTCATTCCACCATGTTAGATTTGCAGGTTTTTCGTTCATTAATGGTTCCCAATACCATTTAAAATTATCTGCTTGATTACCTAAACTATGAAATTCTACATCAGGGAATTGACGAGCATATTCAAAAAATTCGGATTGGTTTTTACGAGCTGTATACAACCCCACGTGTAATACGTGTTTTTTAGTTGTATCTAGTTGTAATACACGCAATGCCTCTTCACGGTTGGGACGTTCTATATATTCAATAGGATATTCAACTAATACGCTAGGAATGTCAATGTTTTTATATTGGTTAATTTGCCAATCCGATACAAACATGAATTTATCGGGAAAGAATTTCTTTTGAGTTGTATCGTAAGATGAATCATGAGATGTTTCTACAATAATATAATTTCTATCTTTATTATATATTTGTTCAGCAATTTTATGATCCATAAAATATTCAGGAATTTCTTCCAAATGAATAATATCAGGTTGGACCTGATTAATAATATCAATTAATTCTTGTTTATTTTCACCTAATGTAAAAAATCTATTAGGATTAACTAATTTAGTAATTTTATTGCGAGTAACTACTAAACGACCTCCTGTACAATCAACCCATTCTACTAAATAGATTTCAAATTCATCTTTTAGTAGTTCTATTTTTTTAGTTAAATATTGAGGGAGTCCACCGGTTGATAGATGAGGAGCAACATACAACAATTTTTTCATAATAACTTATTTCCAATAAATATAATAAAAAATATTTAGGATTCCTAGTTATATTAAAAATTTTTATTTTATAGGTGAAATACAACATCAACTACAGAACCAGTTAATCCTGTGGGAGAATTAGCCCTCATATTTTCATTACCATATGTGGTATAATCAAATATTTCTTGGGATGGACCAGCGTTTGCCATGTTGACAAAGTTCATAAGAAGATTACCATTTATAGTTAAATCAACAAAAGCATCTCCGGTATACATAGGGTTTGTATCTACTTGTAGATACCAATTTAAACCATATATTAAAGGTGTTGTAGGATTTGTTGCTTGTAACTGTCCAGTAGATTGATTACCAAAGACCACACCCCCATTTGAACAATAACTATATGTTAAAGTTGTATCCCTAAATTCAAAAAGATAGATAAAATCATAATCTGGTTGGGCTGGACATTGATTATCAAACGTCCATAAGGATGAGTATTGGCTATTATTACCATAAAAATATGATACATTTCTAAAACTATCAAATTTGTCAGGAGTTGAAGCTAAATTAGCAACACTAAATATACCATTATTTCCTTTATTTTTTCCCCAAGTGTTAAAAGAAATAGCAGCAGATCCGTTCGGTCCATCAAAATAACTATTACCAAATAATCTATTAACCCTAGTAGCTGAAGGGGTATTTACTCCATTTGCTTCTAAGTAAATATCGTTAAATCCTATTGGTGAAGAAGGTGTTGCCATTTATTTATTATTTAATTGATTTTGTAAATCTTCAACCTTTTTATTTAATTCTTTAATTGCTTCAATTAATAGAGCATTTAAGTTACCATATGCTACTGATTTCATTCCTGTTTCTGGATCAGTATGTACTATTTCTGGTAATACTGCTTCTACTTCTTGTGCAATTACACCTGCGTGTCTGTCATTATCGTTAGTATCATCTGTTCTTATAAATGTTACACCATTAATTTGGTTAATTTTATGTAATGCATCTTCTATTAATTTAATATCACCTTTTACTCTTCTATCTGAGAATGCTTGGATATCATTAGACGCGTATATAGATACACCACTTACGTTTGCATTTACATGTAATGGATATGATGGAGAAGCTGTACCAATACCAAATCTACTATTTGTAATATCAGCGTATAAGAAACTTGTACTTTGTACTGTTGTTCCACTTACTGTGTATACTATATAGTTTGGTTGGTTATTAAATACACCACCACTAATACCTGAAGTACCGCTAATAGTAACACCTGCTGAACCTGCTGATCCTGAAGTACCTGAAGTACCTGATGCTGCACTGTTTCCACTAGCACCTGTATTACCACTATTACCTGCTGATCCTGAAGTACCTGAAGTACCTGAAGCTGCACTTAATCCACTAGGACCTGCGCCTCCATTATTACCTGAAGATCCGTTTGAACCTGTAGTTCCTGATAATCCTGATAATCCTGAGTTGCCTGAGTTACCGGCAGCACCATTTGATCCTGATGAACCTGTAGAACCTGAAGTTCCGCTTAATGCACTTGCACCTGCGTTTCCAGCGTTTCCTGAAGATCCGTTTGAACCCGTTGTGCCTGAGTTACCTGAGTTGCCTGAGTTACCGTTATTACCGTTGTTGCCTGAAGATCCGTTTGAACCTGTTGTTCCTGATAATCCTGATAATCCTGAGTTGCCTGAGTTACCTGCAGCACCATTAGATCCGTTTGAACCTGTAGATCCTGAAGTACCTGAAGTTTTGCTTAATCCACTATTTCCTGCGTTTCCAGCGTTGCCTGAAGATCCGTTTGAACCTGATGAACCTGAAGTACCTGATGCTGCACTTACACCTGAAGCACCTGCGCCTCCATTATTACCTGAAGATCCGTTTGAACCTGTAGTTCCTGATAATCCTGATAATCCTGAGTTGCCTGAGTTGCCATTGTTACCTGAAGTTCCGTTTGAACCTGTAGTTCCATTAGTTCCTGAGTTGCCTGAATTGCCTGAAGCGCCATTATTGCCTGAAGTTCCGTTTGAACCTGTTGTTCCTGATACTCCTGAGTTACCTGAGTTGCCTGAGTTACCGGCAGCACCATTACTACCATTTGTTCCTGATGAACCTGTTGTACCTGATACTGCGCTGTTTCCACTATTTCCGGCGGCACCATTATTACCTGAAGATCCTGAAGTACCTGTTGAACCTGATGTACCGGATAATGCACTGTTTCCACTGTTACCTGCAGCACCAT
>Ga0208133_1000311_pt1 | contig 19474 bp, 29 predicted proteins | sample ColrivemetaGS535_FD_187595 | JGI IMG/M metagenome (GOLD analysis project Ga0208133, IMG submission 187595) | Estuarine microbial communities from the Columbia River estuary, USA - metaG S.535 (SPAdes) (version 2) | ecosystem: Environmental > Aquatic > Marine > Intertidal zone > Estuary | place... | reverse complement strand
GCTGGCTTACTTTCAAATAATGAGCGAATCAGATGGCTGAAAATGTAAGCATTGTAATTAAGGCTTTTGACAAGACTAAACCCGCTTTTGGTGCAGTCGGTAAGTCCTTGAAGGGTGTTACTTCAGCTATCTTTAGCATGCGGACTGCTCTGGTCGGCGTAGCTGGCGTAGCTGGTTTCGGTTATCTGGCCAAACGATCTTTAGACGCAACAGATTCTCTTAAAAAGACTGCCGACAAGATCGGTACGACTACAGAAGCATTAGGCGCTTTAAGATACGCGGCCAATGTCTCAGGCGTTGAAACGCGCACCCTTGATATGGCAATGCAGCGATTCACGCGAAGAGCGGCAGAAGCAGCCGCAGGTACAGGTGAAGCTAAGGCGGCAATCAGGGAGCTTGGGCTAAACGCTCAAGAACTTAACAGGATGACGCTTGACGAGAAAATGCTAACCCTCGCTGATGCTTTTGGTGGGGTTAGCAGCGAATCAGACAAGCTAAGATTAGCGTTTAAGCTATTCGACTCTGAAGGTGCAGCGCTTGTTAATACGCTAGGACTAGGCAAAGACGGCTTGGCCGCTATGCTTGGAGAAGCTCGGGCGCTTGGCCTAACCATGTCTACTAGCGCGGCTGTAGGCGTTGAGAAAACAAACGATGCTCTGCTAAAGCTTGGCGGTTTGTTTAAGGGTGTTACCGACCAAACGGTTGCAGCCTTAGCCCCTGCTATTGAAATGCTGGTGGAAAGGTTTACTGGCTTTTTACAGCGGTCTATTGAAGCTAAAGGTGGAATCGAGAAATTCGCCAAATCATTAGCTATTGACCTTCTTAACGGCATAAAGATTGCGCTCTTTGCCTTTGAAGACTTAGCTAATGGGTTTATTAAAGTTTACAACGGCGCTGTATCAGCAAAGAATCAATTAAAAGACACTTTTGGGCAAGGCACTAAAAGCGCGGCGGCTTACAAGAAAGAGTTAGCCGAGATTGATAAGCAAATAGAAGGAAATAAAAACGCCACAAATTTAAACGCAGAGAAGCAAATGGAAGTTATAGACTTGCTTATCGCTAGGCGTAAAGAAGCTTTAAAACTATATCATCAAGCGCAAGATGCCGAGGCGAAAACTCCAGTAGGTGATGTTAGCTTTGCTGGAAGATTGGTGGGCGATCTTGATGCCCTTATCCTATCTCTAAGTAGCACCCAAGATGCAATTGTCAATCTCCCTGCGGCTGTTGTTCCAGCTTTAAACAACATTGAGCTAGGCTTTAAGTCTTGGCGCGACACTATTCCAGATTTAGACACAAGCATACAGGCGTTAGCGAATCAGGGCTTAAACGGCCTGACTGATGCCCTAACCGCTGGAGTAACTGGCGCGGCTAACTTTGCCGATGCCATGAAGGCGATGGCTAAGAGTGTAGTTGATAGCCTGATTAAGATGTTGATTCAAAAGTATATTGTTGATGCCGCTTTCGGTGCAATTACTGGTTTTATTGGTGGTCAAGCATCTACGAATCGAGCTGGAGGCTACGGAGCCTCTTTAGGTGGTGCTGACCCGTTTGAGCCTAGCAACTTTTCCCCTAAAGCTATCGGCGGTTCTGTGCAATCAGGCCAGCCCTATATGGTTGGTGAGCGTGGCGCAGAAATGTTTATTCCTAACTCGCAAGGATCAATTGTACCTAACAAAAGAATGGGCGGGGGCGGCGTGGTAGTTAATCAGACCATTAACGTCACTACAGGCGTACAGCAGACAGTGCGAGCAGAGATAGCAAGCCTTATGCCCCAGATCGCTAACGCGGCTAAGGGGGCTGTTGCTGACGCTAAAATGCGCGGCGGCAATTACAGCAAAATGCTAGGAGCATAAGAAGTGCCTTTATCTTTTCCAAGTGTAGGAATCACCAATCTCAATATGCGGCTCAAGCGTAGTGTTGCGGTATCTGAATCACCTTTCAGCTTTGATCAACAAGCGTATGAGCATCAAGGCGCTAGGTGGGAGTGTGAAGTCACTTTACCGCCGTTAAACTATGCAGAAGCAAAGGCAGTGCAGGCTTTTATTGTTGGCTTAAAAGGCCGATCTGGTACGTTTACCTTTGGCAGTCCATTGCACACTAGCACCACCACTGCATCTGTTACCAGCGCAGCTATCCGCGCAGAATCGTTTACGACTACGGCAGGTTCTGGAGCAATTGCAGCCGGTGATTACTTTCAGCTAGGCGATTACCTTTATATGGCCACAGCCGATAAAGCATCAGGCGCTAACGTGTTATCCTTTCAGCCACCCCTAAGAGCCGCAGTTACTACCAGCACTGTTTTAGACTTCACGCTGCCAAAAAGCCTCTGGCGGTTATCATCGAATGACATTGGCTGGTCTGTTGATACGGCTTCAATCTATGGGTTTACCTTTGCATTTGTCGAGGCTTTATAATGAGCAGAACATTAAGCACAGAGATGCAGGCGGTAGCCACTGCTGAGTTAGTCCGGCCTATCTATCTGGTTAAGATGGAGTTTGCTTCGGGTGATTTACATTTGTGGTCTGGATTGGGCAACCTTGTTTACAGCGGTGATACTTACGTTGGCACTGGTGACCTGATGGCTATCAGCCCCGTAAAAGAATCTGAAGAACTAACCGCCAACGGCGTGACTTTTACCGTATCTGGTGTAAAGCAATCGCTTGTAAACCTTGCCAGAGATGAGCCGTATCAGGGCAAAAAGATAACCTTGTATCTCGGAGCCTTTGACGAGAATGCTGACATCATTTCCAGCCCTGTTGTTTTGTTTAGTGGGTTTATGGATGTGATGACAATCTCTGACGCTGGCGAGACATCTACTATCACTATCGCTGCTGAGAACAAATTGATTTCATTTGATAGGTCATCTGTTCGCCGGTTTACGGCAGAAGACCAGAAGATTGACTACCCTACTGATAAGGGCTTTGAGTTTGTATCTAAGATTGCCCAGCAAGAGATAATCTGGGGTAGGCCAACGCCTCAATCTTACAGAGGCGGTGGTGGTGGCGGCGGCGGCGGCGGTATTTATATCGGTAATGGGTGCTTTGTAGCGGGATCTAAAGTTTTGATGGCAGACTTTACTGAAAAGAATATTGAATCTGTTGAAGTTGGTGATTTGGTTATAAACCAGCGCGGAGAAGCCAATACAGTGATTAAGCTTTACCATCACCCAATGGAAGACAGGGTGCTGTATACGGTTAATGGCTTAGTAGAGATGACTGATTCTCACCCAGTGCTAACCACTAAAGGTTGGAAATCTTTAAACCCTGAGAAGACTAAAGAAATTCACCCTGATTTAATAATTGCTGGGAAGTTGACCTTTGGCGATGCTGTCCGCAAGTATGACAATTTTCGAAAATTTTATATAGAAGAAGTCGAAACGCTACGCAAACGAAAAACCTTAATTCCTGTATTTAATCTTGATGTTGATGGCGATGATACTTTTGTTGTTGATAACTTTGTGGTGCATAACAAATGATCTATCAAAGAGAATGTTTGGCCAGCGTTAAAGAAGACATAAAACCATTGCTCGAAAAGCATTGGGAAGAAGTGGCGTTGCACCAAGGCGAGATAAAACTAAACCCAGACTGGAAAGAATACGCTAGGCTTGATGCTGCTGGAATGCTGGTAGCGTTTACTGCTAGAGATGCAGGCAAGTTGATAGGGTATTGCGTTCTTTTGGTAAGCCAAAGCATACATTACAAAGACCACAAGTTTGCGTCTAATGATGTTGTTTTTGTTTTGCCTGAATACCGTAAAACCTATGCCGGTTATAATCTTATAAAGTGCGCCGAAGATTACTGTAAAGAGTCTGACGTTTCTATGATGACGATCAATACTAAAGTGCATATTCCTTTTGATGATCTTCTGTTAGGTATGGGCTTTGAATTGATAGAGCGTATCTACTCAAAATTATTAAGGAAATAAAATGGCAGTTGCAGCAGTAGCGGGTATCGTCAGTGCAGTGGGTTCAGCAGCCGCTGGATTAACTATCTTCGGATTAAGCGCGACAACTCTAGGCGGGTTTGCGGCAGCCTTTGCTTTAGGTGCTGGATTGTCTATGGTTTCTCGGGCGCTTATTCCTAAGCCTAGTATTGGGCAGCAGCTTACAGGGCTAGACTTTACGGTCAGAGAGCCTGACGCTACAAGAAAGATGATCTACGGGCGAACGCGAGTAGGCGGCGCAGTTATATTCATAGACACGACAAATGGAGACGATGCAAACGAATACATCCATCTGGTACTTGCTTTTGCTGGCCATGAAGTAGATGCCTTTGAAAAGATTTACGCTAATCAAGAAAAGATTTGGGATAATGGTAGTCGGACTGTTTCTTGGCAACCATATCTTGATGTAAATGTTCATCTCGGAGATCAAACAGCAGCAGATTCAGAGCTTGTTGAACGATCATCAAAATGGACTACTGACCACAAGCTATTAGACACGGCCTATGTCTATATTCGCCTAAAATATGACGCAGAGTTTTTCGCTAATGGCCTGCCAAATTTCTCTGCAACGATTCGTGGTAAGAAGGTATTAAACCCAGTCACAAGCGTTACAGAATGGACTCAGAACCCCGCCCTGTGCATTTACGACTACCTGCGCGACACAAAGTACGGCTTATCCGAATCGGCCTCAGACATCAATTCAGCGGCTCTGGCAACGGCTATATCGTTATGCGATCAGGACGTAGCTTTAGCGGCTGGCGGCAATCAGGCTCGATATACGTTAGATGGCGTGATAGACACTGCCAATTCTAAGAAAGAAAACATTGAGGCGATGCTTTCGGCAATGGCTGGGAAGCTGGTTTACTCGAGTGGCGAATACTTTGTCTCAGGCGGTGCATATGTTGCACCTACTGTTACGATTGATGAGTCCGTAATGGTTGGTGGGCTAGAAGTGCAAACTAAGCAGTCGCGAAGAAGCCTATACAACGGCGTTAAAGGCATTTTCAGAAGTGAAGAAGACGACTACAACACGGCAGACTATCCAGCCCAGTTAAGCTCTACATACAGCGCAGCAGACGGCGACCCGATATATTTAGATATGGCCTTGCCGTTTACGACTAACAACATTAGAGCGCAGAGAATAGCCAAGCTCGCGTTGCTGCAATCCCGACAGCAAACAACTATCACAGTTCCTTGTAACCTGACGGCTTTGAAGTTCAGGGCTGGTGACACTGTAATGATTACCAATGCCAAAATGGGTTGGAGTCAGAAGGTATTTCAGGTGATAGGCTATGACTTATCCCTGACCGCATCTGGCGAGATTGTTGTTAATGTTCAGGGTATTGAAACCGCAGCGGCAATCTATGATTGGACTTCATCAGATGAAGAAGATTATTTAGCAGGCGGTGAACTTGATCTTTATGACGGCAAGACTGCAAATCCAGCCATAGCGCCTTTAAATTTATCTGCATCATCAACCGTCAACGCTGATGGAACGGTAACACCGATAATCAATGCGAGCTGGACTGCTGCCAACGATTCTTTTACAGACTACTACATGGTTCAATGGCGCAACTCAACAACTAGCGGCGCAGCAGTTAATTCAATCACAAAAACAACAGCCTTTATTATTCCGTCAGTTGATCCAGCCAGCAACTATGTTGTTTCCGTTTATGCTTTTAACGGGCTTGGGGTTCGATCAACAGCCATTGCTGGTAACGTAGCAACAATAGCAGACACTGCGCCAAAGCTGCCTAGCCTGTATCAGTCTGTCACTGATTCTTCATCAGCCCCGACTGCCGCACAGTTTACGACCGCCGCAGGTCGAAGCCCTAAGAATGGTGATGTGTTCTTGGCTACGGACACAACTACAGCAACGGATACTGTTCATCCTTGGACTTACAGTACCGCATCTTCAAGCTGGACTGAAAACACGAACTTTATCAGCGGCGATCTAATCGTTGATGGCTCGATCACTGGCGACCAGATCACAGCCAATTCTATTCAGGTAAATAAACTTACGGGCGACATTTCAGAAACGTATCCCATAAATTACCCGTCTAGCATTCAGACTTGCACTGGCGGCGGTACAGTTGATAATGATGTCAGGCTTACAGTTCCTGCCCCCACCGGTGGTGTTGAAAAAAATGCTGCTGTAAGTTTAACGGTGAAGCTATCAGCCGCTAACGCCTCTAGCTCAGGAAATGCAACGGTTATTGCTAGTTGCGATGTCAGGCTTCAAAGATTAAGCACTGGGATTACTACAGGAACATTAGTAGGCGGGACTGTTACTCAAGTTTCGACTTTGCCTAACAATGTTAAAAGGCTCAAAATAGTTGGAAACCATATAAGCAAGCTGGGCACTATAGGGAGTATTTCTCGAAGCTCTACTGGTGCATCAGGTTTTACAGTAACACCTGTTCTTGGATATTATTATGAAAATACAGTTACAGGATATTCAGGTAACTTTACCTATGTATTCACCACTTCCGCTACAGATATTACAGTAGGATCAAGTTTCTACTTTAACAAAGATGCTTGGGTATCTCAGGGGACTTATATTAGTTCAGAAGCTTATGAAACACTATATTTTCAGGTTCAGCCGCAAGATACGGTCAGTAAAGAATATACGATAAACCAGACATTCGGCGCGACTTTAAGCGGTGAAAATTTTAGATTAACCGTTAAACAGAATGAGAATACAACTTTCACAAACACCCCGATAACTGTTAATAGTGTGTCTGGTGTTATGCAGTTAATAACATAAATTCTAGGAAATACTAATGGCGATTAATAAGACTTCCGACTTTGTAGATATGACAATAAGGGCAAACAAGCAGATTAGCGTAACCATACGCTATACCCTAGATGACCCAGATGACAACGAGCTACCTGTTAGCATTGAAAAAGTTCATGTATTAGTAGAAAGCTCTGACATATCTGGCTTTTCTGAAGAGATACAAGCAATTATCAATTCAGCTTGGGATGCGCTTTGACTTATTGGTCTATAGACCCTAAAGCGGTGGTATAATTCTGGCAATTAAGCCGAGGCGCAAAAATGACTTATTATCTAGTAAAAGATGACACAGCAACATCAATTCAAGCAACCCTAACTAGGGACGGTGACGGAAGCGTCATAAACTGTTCTGGTGGCACTGTTCGCCTAAAATTTAGAGCTAAAGGAACAGCAGCTACCTTGTTTACATTGACGGCTGGCGATGCTGGGACGAACTTGCAAAACGGAATTGCAATATTTCAGTTTTCTGGGACTCATTTAAACCTAGAGAAAGGGTATTACGAAGGTGAAATTGAAATCACATTTAGCGATAGCACCGTTGAGACTGTTTATGAAACTCTCGATTTTTACCTAAGAGCTGATTTTAATTGATCAACCTAAAAGCATTTTTTAATCGAGCTGTTGCTGGTATTGCTGAAAGACGGGCAAAGGCAACGGTTGATTTTAACAATGCTGTCGCTAAAGTTCTGGAGCAAAGAGCCAAAGGTGATATCACCTTTAATCGCGCAGTTGTTGAAATTGCCTTTATTCATATAGCGATTCTTGCAAGGTTGCTCTCAGATTCTGCTTTATTTTCTGACGAGATATCTAAAGTATTGGGTAAATCTCCATCTGATAGCTTGGCCTTTAGTGATCAACATCAGAAAGTATTAGCAAAAAGTAATCAAGATTCGATTGATATTGCGGAAGTTGTCTCTAAGGGTAGCTCTAGGCAGCGTCAAGATTCATTCTCCGCGACAGATAGCGCACTAATAATACCAAATAAATCTGCTTCAGATTCTGCCTCATTCGTTGACACCCAGACCCTAATTTTAGCCTTGCGCAAGTTTGACAGCGCAGCCTTTTCCGAGGTAATAAGCGCAGCATATACCAAATCACTTGCGGAACAGATTCCAGTCACCGAGGCGCTAGAATATAACCTTAACAAGCCTTTTGCAGATGGCGCGGGCTTCTCTGATGTTTTAGTTATATTAAGAGCCAAACTATTTGCAGACTCTGCCGCGTGGACTGACGAACATAGTAAAGCATTTAACAAGTTTATTACGGAAGGTCTGGGCGTAACGGACGATTTAGACGGAGAGGCAACAGCAGAAGATGATCAAGAAATGTCGTTTGTTAAGGCTAGGTCTAATTTAGCAGCGGTGTCAGACTCTACCGCAATAGCGCAAGGAAAGGAAAATAGTGATACAATCGGGTCAACTGATTCAGGCTCTCTGCGCGGCCAAGGCTATGCGGAATTTGGGTATTTTTTACAAGATTATGTCGGCTACAGCCGAACTTTTTAGAGGTGTGAAATGGTAAACGAAAATTTGAAACTGCGTGGTGATGTAGCTTTAGTCTTAAAAGACAAGAATGGCAAAGTCAAACAAGAGCGCAAAATTAAAAATCTTATTGTGTCGGCAGGGTTAGAGTTTATTTGCTCACGCATGGCAGGGACTTCGGCTGGCGTAATGTCTCATATGGCTCTAGGTTCCGGTACAACTGCCGCCGCCGCAGGTCAGACTGATCTAGTGTCTATTCTAGGCTCTAGGGAAGCTTTAGACAGTTCTACTGCGTCCAGCAATACAATCGCCTACGTTTCGTCTTTCGAGGCTGGCGAAGGCACTGGCGCTGTTACAGAGGCTGGTATCTTTAATGCCGCATCTTCAGGCGATATGCTTTGCCGTACTGTTTTCAGCGTAGTGAATAAAGAAGCTGATGATACAATGTCAGTAACTTGGACTATTACTTTAACTGCATCCTAATTTGAGAGGGGCTACCCAATGTCTACGATAGTAACAAGGTCGGGCAAAGGATCGCCCCTTACAACTACAGAGCTTGACGCAAATTTTACCAATTTAAATAGCGACAAGTTGCAATTATCGGATCTATCCGCAGGTACAGGTATTAGCCTTTCTGCGGGTGGCGCGATAGCCAACACTGCTCCCGACCAGACGGTAGCTTTAACTGCTGGAGGTGCTACAAGTATCTCAGGCACTTACCCAAACTTCACAATTAGCAGCACTAACACAACTTACAGTGTGGGCGATGGTGGTCTTACAGAGATTAACTTCACGTCAGCTTTAAGCTCTAAGCTAGGAAATATTGAAGCCAGCGCAGACGTAACCGATACTGCCAACGTAACAGCCGCTGGCGCTCTAATGGACAGCGAGGTAACTAACCTAGCACAAGTTAAAGCTTTTGCTTCTTCGGACTATGCTACAGCAGCACAAGGCACTTTAGCTGCTGCGGCACTTCCAACGTCTGGCGGCGCTATGACAGGAGCTATCACCACCAACAGTACGTTTGACGGCGTGGACATCGCTACACGAGATGGGGTGTTGACTACCACGACTAACACAGCTAACGCAGCTTTGCCAAAAGCCGGTGGAACCATGTCGGGCGTGATAGCAATGGGAACGTCTAAGATTACAGGCGCTGGCGACCCTACTGCTGCACAGGACGTAGCAACTAAAGCTTATGTTGATTCCCAATCTGGAGGCGGTGAAACTTTAGCTGAAACTTTAGCCCTTGGTAACAGAACAGCCGCTGCGGGCAAGATTGAGTTCCGTGACGCAGCTATATACATTAACTCTAGCGTTGATGGTCAGTTGGATATTGTTGCAGACACTGAGGTTCAATTAGCAGCAACCACGTTTGACATTAACGCCGCTGTAGTGACAAACGGTGATGTTACAGTAGGTGATGATTTAAGCCTATTATCTGACAGTTCTAAAATAAACTTTGGTCTTAATAGTGATGTGTCGCTTACGCATCAGCACAACTTGGGTTTGCTTTTAAACAGCACTCGCCGGCTTTATTTTAATGACACAAGCCAATACATTAACGCACCCAGCACCACTACTTTAGATATTAACGCGACCAGTGAAATCGAGCTTAACGCTGCTCTTATTGATGTCAATGGTGCTTTAGATGTCTCAGGAAATATTGTAGTCGCAGGGACTGTAGATGGTCGTGATGTAGCCGCTGATGGTGTAACTGCTGACGCAGCACTGCCTAAAGCTGGCGGCACTATGACTGGAGCACTTACAAGCGGCTCTGACGGTGCTGGGCATGACGTTAAGTTCTTCGGAGACACTGCCGGTCATTATATGCTTTATGACGCATCAACTGACAATTTAAACTTAGTTGGCGTTGGTTCTAGTCTTGTTGTGGGTGGCAGTCTAGCAACAGACCCTGCTGGCAATTTTACTGAACAAGGCGGCTCAAACTTTCTTGCAGCTATTACTGAAGATTCAGATACCCTTAGCGGAAGTGGTGCTGTAACTATAAATTTAAACAACGCTACTAATTGGCTGCACGATTTAACTGGAAATACTACTTACACTTTCACATACCCGACCACTTTAAACGTGCAAGTGTCTAGCTCTTTTACTCTCAAGATTATTCAAGGTACAACGGCTCGTACAATTACATGGCCTTCTAGTGTTGACTGGGCGGGAGGCACAGCACCTACGCTTTCTACGGCAAATAACGCAGTAGATGTTTTTGTATTTTATACAATTAACAGCGGCGTAACATGGTACGGCTTCACGGCTGGACAGGCGATGGCATAATGGGATTTATAGCTAATAAATTATTATTATCACGAAGCGTTGACCCATATGACCCGACTACTGGACAGTTTACTAAAGGCTTGGTGATGGGAACTAACGATGCATTGACTATAAATGTTGCTGATATAGACAATCTTTCACTGGTAGATGAGATTAGTGGTGATTCTAGATTGTCTATAGCCTATGAAAGTTCTGTAGATTCTACAAGAGACTTGGGGTTTTTCTCCAATACAAGCTCTGATGAAATGACCTGTGTAGATTTTAGCGACATAGCAAATATCAGTGTAGCGGATTCAATTGTAGATTCTGACAAATTTGATTTTACAAGAGGCGTTGCCGCAGACCCTGTTACAGAGATTGTTTATGTTTCTGGCAACACACCCAATTACTTTAATGCTGTTGATTATAGCGACCCTACAAATCTGTCTATAACAAGCAGTTTATCTACCACTTATGGTGGCGATAAAATTGTTGTGGACACTGCTAGAGATACCGCATTTATGAAAGCAGGTGGGCGACTTACATCTATTAACATAGCTAACCCCGCTAGTATGTCAGAAAGAACAACTTTACTTTCTTCTACTAATATGAATACCGCTGGCGGGTTAGCAATAGACACTACTAACAACCTTGTTTTTACTGGGCATTATAGTAATGACAAAGTTGCTGTTATAAACACATCAAATGTTGCAAGCTTATCGGTTATTAGTAGCCTTTCTGACAGTACAAACTTAAATCAACCAACTGTACTTGCAACTGACCCAAGTAAAGAATTGCTTTTTTGTTTATGTGTGGACACCTTATCGGTTGTTGATTATAGCAATACCTCATCTATGAGCATTACTGACACTGTTTCTGAAGTTAATCTTGGCCAAGGAAGCACTCGAAGCTTGGCAGTTGACCCAGTGCGGGAGTTAGTTTTTGCTAAAGCTAGAAGTGAGAATAAAACCGTATTTGTCTATGATTATTCAGACCCAACTAATTTAACTTTAGCAGGAACAGTTTCAGACTCAAACTTGGCTGCTGGGCAAATTGTATTGGGCGGTATAGCATCTTAATTAAAGGAATAAAACATGTTAGTAAAAATAGTAAATGACGCTGTAGATACTTTTCCATATAGCGTAAGAAAATTAAAAGAAGAAAACCCTAACACTTCTTTCCTAAAAGAAATGCCGCCTGAAGCCTTAGCTGAGTGGGGGGTCTACAGAGTAGATATGGCTACTAAGCCTACACCGGCACCTAGTCAAACCGCTGTGCCTGAAGATTCCCCTGCGCTTATAGATGGGGTGTGGACTTTAGGCTGGACGGTTAGAGGCTGGACGGCAGATGAGTTAGCACGACTTGCTAGAAATGCTAGATATGATAGAGACGAAAAGCTGTCTGAATCCGATTGGACGCAGATGCCCGACTCGCCATTAAACAGCACAATAAAGCAATCTTGGTTTGATTACAGAATTGCACTTAGAGATATAACTGAACAGTCTGGCTTTCCTACAGACATAACTTGGCCTACAGCGCCTTAACTGGAGATAAAAATGAAACATTTATTACTAGCATTACCCTTGGCTCTTATGGGCTGCAACACCTTTAACGGTGCTGTTGACGGATCACAGCAGATTGTAGGAACTACTGTTGACTCAGCGCAGTCTATGGTTTCAGACACTGCCAAAGGTATCGGCGCAGGATCAGCTACCTTTGTTGAAGGCATTGCCACTGACATTCGCAAAGCGTCTGAGTAAATGTTAGCGGAGATTGCTGCGGCCAACGCTGCCTTTAAGGTTATCAAGACAGCGTTAAGTCACGGCAAAGAGCTATACGACTGCTCCGCTGATGTCCAATCTTACTTTGACAGTAAAAGCTCAATTGCTAAACGTGTTGCCTCTAAGGGTAAGAATGACCTAGAGGCTTTTATGGCTCTCGAAAAGATTAAAGAGCAAGAGGAATGGCTGAAAGATTACATGGTCTACAGTTGTCGTGCAGGCATGTATTCAGATTGGCTGGCTTTTCAAAGTGAATGCAAAAAGAAGCGAGATAGAAAGGCAAGGCTGGCAGTTCAGGCTAGGCAGCAAACTATCAAGCTTATTAAACAGTTCGTTACCGTTATCGGCATAGCGATAGCAGTAATCCCAGTAATGGTCTATGCAATAATATTCATGGTGAAGAAATAATGGCAACGGCTAAAGAGGTTTTAATTCGTTTGGAAGGCCACGAGAAAGAATGCACTGTTCGATACGGGAACATTGAAAAGCGCCTTGACGAAGGTAGTAAGCGGTTTGCTAAGGCAGAGGTTATGCTGTGGGGTATGTACCCCTTAATATTAGGATCTGTTTTTTTTGATAAGATGTTTATATGAGTATTTTAAATTCTTTAATAGCACCCGTAACTGGTCTTCTTGACAAGTTTATTCCTGATGCCGACACAAAGCAGAAGATAGCGCACGAGCTGGCGACTATGGCTGAACGTCACGGTCAGGAGATAGCCCTAGCTCAGATAAAGTTAAACACCGAAGAGGCCAAGGGTAACTGGTTCCAATCTGGCTGGCGGCCAGCAACCGGCTGGATTTGTGTCGCCGGTTTTGCCGTGAATTTTTTGATATCGCCGCTGGCTGCTGGGGTTGGTGTAGATATACCCCAAGCTGACACCAGTACAATGCTGCCTGTATTGATGGGTATGCTTGGCCTTGGATCACTTAGAACTGTAGAAAGGATTAAAAGCAATGGCTAAATCACCAAAGAAAGATGCTGCTAAAGAGCCTAAAAACTACTTCAAAGCTAAAGAGCTGACCTGCAAATGCGGCTGCAATACAGTCGAGTTTGATTTAGGCTTTCTGGCTACCCTAAATGCTATTCGTAAAGAGTGCGGCTTTAGCTTTCCCCTTTCATCCGCTTATCGATGCCCGTTGCACCCCATAGAAGCGCGTAAACAGCGTCTAGGAGCGCACACAACCGGAAAGGCGGTAGATGTGTTAGCTAACGGGGAAAAGGCTTTAGAGATCGTTAGAGTGGCTCAAAAGCATGGTATACAAAGAATAGGAATACAGCAGAAAGGTGGCGGCAGGTTTATCCACCTAGATGCCTGCACTACCGAAGACGGGTTTACTAATCCGGCAATTTGGAGCTATTAATGGCCAAATAGATTAGTTATACTTTCGGAGCGCAATTCCGCGCTAATTTAGCGTCTCGGAAAAGCTTGAAAGTCCTGTTTGCCCTGCCTTGTGTGGGGCTTTTTTTCGCCTATCGTAAAATAAATGTAAAAGAAGGCTTCACATTGTAAAGGAAAAGAATATAATGGTACCTCATTCAACGAAACGGGATTTACAAAATGACTAACTTTCAAATCGGCCAAAACATCCGCTCTTATGACTTCATCTCACGAACTGATTGCTACATTGAAGGGATCATTACTAGCATTTATAACGGCGTGATTGAATTTACAGTAACTAAATCAATATCCGAAGGCGCAGAATACACAGACCGCCCAGACGTTATGCGAACTGTTGACCTTGGCAATGACTTAACCGACAGAATGTATAAAGATTTAGGCCGTCAGCGCATCGAAGCAATATAATCTAACCGCCCCTTCGGGGGCATTTGCTGTAGGAGGCAACATGGGAATCAACGATTTAAACGACCTAGAACGCGGCGAGTTAGACTGCTTGCTGGGTTATCCAGCCCTAGAAGGGCAATCAGATGCTTACCAGATTGGATATGGTGAGCAGTATGCAAAAGAACAGACCGTAGGAGGTCAATAAATGAAATCATCAGAATCAATCAATGAGCTGGCAGCAGCTCTATGCAAAGCGCAATCTCAAATGGGTGGCGCTGTTAAAGACAGTTCCAACCCTTTCTTTAAGTCTAGTTATGCCGACTTAACTTCTGTAATCAAGGCTATCAAGCAGCCCTTCGCTGATAACGGATTAAGCTACGCGCAATTCCCTACCAGTTTTGGGGATCGCATTGGTGTAGTGACTCTGTTGATGCACGTTTCTGGTCAATTCCTTGAGAAAGAATACACCCTGCCAACTGTTAAGCAAGACCCACAGGCCGCTGGCTCTGCCATAACGTACGCAAGACGGTACGCTTTACAGTCTATCGCTGGCATCCCAACTGCTGACGATGATGCGGAATCTGCAATGCTTAGAGGCGACAACAAAAAACCTCTAGCCGATGATCAGGCTGTTCATATCAAGCAATTACTTGAAGAGACTGGAACGGATGTTGCCAAGTTCTGTAAGTGGTTAAAGGTTAGCTCGGTAGATAAGGTCTTGGCTATTCACTACGACAGAGCCGTAGCCGCGCTTGAAGCTAAGAAATGATTATCTTAGATCACGAACAGGGAACGGAAGAATGGCTTGCTGCTCGATTGGGCAAGCCGTCTGCCAGTAACTTTTCTAAGCTGATTACAGCCACTGGTAAGCCGTCATCATCTGCTGACAAGTACATCGACCTGCTTGTAGCGGAGCGCCTTACTGGTAAGTCTGAGCCGTTTTACACCAATGATCATATGGCACGCGGTAATGAGTTAGAACCAGAAGCGCGTGAAGCTTATGAGTTTATATCGGGCAACACGGTTACAGAGCATGGGTTTATTCTTGATGACTCTGAAGAGTTTGGCTGTAGTCCAGACGGTTTGATTGAGGGCGGTGGCTTAGAAATTAAGTGCGCTGCGCAAGGTACTCACGCTGGCTATTTGAGAGATCCCCAGATAGCCGTTAAGAGATACTACCATCAGCTTCAGGGTTGTATGTGGGTCTGCAATCGTCAGTGGTGGGAGTTGTTTTTATATCACCCAGAAATGTCTCACGTTTTAGTGAGGGTAGAAAGAGATGACCAGTTCATCGAAGCTTTGGCCATTGAAGTAGATAAGGCCGTTAATGTTATTTTAAACCAAGTGGAGAAACACCAATGAAAACTGTAGGAATCGCGTTAAATATCAACCTTAGTAAGTTAGATAAAAGCCGTTTTGTAACGGGCAAGAATGGCACCTATGCTGACCTAACCGTCTTTGTTGACCTGCTAGAGCTTGACCAGTACGGAAACAGCGGCGGCATTAAGATGGCGCTGAAAAAGGACGAGACAAAAGAAAACACCAAGTTAGATTTTGTCGGTAATTCAAAAGTGTTCTGGAGTGATGGTGGCCAGCCTATGCAGCAGCAAAGCGCCGCAGTTGACAAGGGTGGTGTAAGCGTTGAAGAGTTTGATGAAGATATACCGTTCTAAGGTAAAAAACCCCCCTACGGCACAAGTGCTTTCGGGGGGAAACCATAGGAGTTTACAAGGCAGGGGAACCTTGCCTAACTAGGATAACATAGGAAGTCGATATGACAAATGCAGGAAAGTGCCTTCGGGTAGCTCAGGAGCTTAACAGCATCAACAGTAGTAAGGTTGCCGAGCTAATGAACGTAAGCCGCCAGCGCGTGTTTCAGTGGCGTAAACAAGAGAATATGAAGCTACACACGGTGCAGGGCTTGTGTGAGATATTCGATTTAACGATTGATCAGTTTTGTAGGCTGTGTGATAGATAGTAAAAAACCCCCTGTTTTACGAGGGGGCTTTACTTTAAGCCTTGGGAAGGCTTATACTTATTGTGCGAAGAATAAGAAAGGTAATTATAGCTATATGATCTTATAGCGTCTACACAAACTCCTTTCTTATATTGCAAACAGTGCTTGGGCTTTAGGCTGTCGGTTCCTTAAATTAAACGACAGATACAGGGTTGACCCTCTCTACAGAGCCTTACAGTTAAATCGGTTTTTAGCTGTGAATAGTTTGGATATACGATACAAGCATTTGTTTTAACCGCTAAGTCGCTTTAGCCCTTAGTTCTTAAATTTTACTTTTCGAAGTAAAAGGGTTTATAACATCTATAGGAAATGTATATTTTAGTAAACAATATGCATAAAAACTTATTTAATGAAACACTTGGCGAGGCTTGCCGAGCTTAGGGGAAAGAGAATGGATCATATAGAGACAGCAAGTGAATTATTAGGAATGACTAATTCAGATTTTATAGATTGGATTAGTTCTTTTCAGCCTGATTACAAGACTTACATATCAGATGGCGGCGTTGGTTGCTTTTATACTGATGGCGATGATGGCTTAATCTGGTTTGATCCTGATTGCGAATCATTTGATGACGAAGGTGTCAGGGTTGAAGTTATGGGCAAATATTGCGATATTGATTTCCAGTCAATGCTTGAAATACACCAGAAGCTGTCAGGCTGGAATTACGATTAAACTAGAACTGTAGGAGGTTCACCAATGAAACAAGAAGAAAGATTACTCGATTACCTATCTATCAACCCAACTATTACCAGCATTCAAGCCTTGAATGAACTTGGTATCTTTAGGCTGGCTTCGCGGATCAGTAACTTGAAGAAGCAAGGCCATAAGATTACTAGCCGAATGGTTCCAGTGACTAACCGATACGGTGAGAAGTGCCATGTATCTGAATATTCGATGGGGGTGAAGAATGATTCTTAATACTGGAGAACGTTGGGAGCCTGAAGACACGGACATGATCGCATGGGCTAAAGCCTATCCAGCAGTCGATGTCTTCCAAGAGCTAAGAGCAATGGAATCTTGGCTTGACGCTAACCCTAAGAAGCGAAAAACCAAAGCAGGCATTAAACGCTTTGTAAATAGCTGGCTATCACGATCACAAGACCGAGGTGGTAGCAGTCCAGCCGTTATAGGTAAGCAGGCAGCAAAGCTAGACCCTCAAGGGATAACCGCAGCGCCAGTCAGTATTAAGTCGCTTACGCTTGATATGCAGCTAACAGACGTTACTTGGCTAGACCCTCAAGACGCTCAGATGATGAAAGAACATTACCTGAGTACCCGTGGCTTTTACTTTGACGGAGTTTTACGGAATGCCTAAGAGAACCTATGAGCCGCGCAGTGCTGGCAAGAAGCCTATCCAGTATGTCTTTGAAGGAAAGCACGAAAAGCTAGTTACTGGCGCTAAATATACGCTTGCTGAGATTGGTTTAATCATCGGCGTGAATGATAAAACAATGCATAGCAGAATGAAGCAAAAGTGCGCTATCACCGATAAGGAAGTTAGGCCAACTCAGGTGGCCTTCGGTGGGAACAACAGTGGCAGAGAGGGGCTTTATGATCGGCTAGAAACTCCTGACATGAAGCTTTCAGATAAGTGGCTGAGGGTTAAGTTATGAGCCAAGGCGATCACGTTAGAATCAACAGCAAGAAGGCGGTAGAGACACAACTGCCTTTTCTGCTAAAGAGGGTGGAGAGCTGGGATTATTCAACGCCACTTGTTATCAAGTTTGAGCCTTACGATGACCCGCGATCACTTGGTCAGAATGCCCTGTTCCATATCTGGTGTAGGGAGATGTCGGAAGTCTTTTTGAAGAAGGTTCCCAATGCCACCGAAGAAGGCATGAAGTTTATGATGAAGAGTATGTTTCTTGGCACTCATTCAATCTCAATAGGGAAGGAGACATATTCTGATCAGGTAATGCCACTGCCAAAGAAAAAGGGTGAAATGTGTTTCTTTATGGATCAGGTCTACGCATGGGCTGCTGAAAAGGATGTATTATTATCCTTACCGCAGTACAATGAGTACACCGCGCTGAAGCGAAAACAAGAGGAATAACAATGGCTAAGATGAGTCCGCAAGAGTTATTAAGGTTTGCAAGTAACGAAAGGCAAGTTGAGGTAATCCAAGCTGTCATTGAACACGGCTCTAATAACAAAGCATCAAAGGCGCTGGGGTGTGGACGCAGGACAGTTGATTTAATGCTTAAAAGGCTAGAAGCGCGTGCAGCATCAAAAGCTGTTGCGCCTCATAAGAGCGTAGACCGCGAAACGATGGAAGGCTTTGAGGCTAAGAGAGTCTCTACCGCTTACAAGGAAGACGGGTCTGTTGCATTGCAGTGGGTTATTCAGGAGCCAGAGAAGCGCAGCATGAAGCAGAAGCTGGACGCTATGCTCGAGGGCATGAAGGACGATCTGACTGAGTTTAAGAAGCCAGCAAAAGCCCCTAAGAAAAACAACGCAGACTATCTAGCCATGTATATGATTGGCGATCATCACTACGGAATGCTTGCTGACAGCGAGACTAAGGTGGATGACGATGACTGGGACGTAAAGATAGCAACCAAGATACTTGTTGAATCTACTGACCGACTAGCTAACAGAGTTGGCAATGCCGAGGTAGGAGTGCTGCTGAACGTGGGTGATTTTTTCCATGCCGATTCCAGCGCCAACACTACGACTAAAGGAACTCCGGTCGATGTTGATACCCGTATCGGCAAGACCTTTAAGTTGGCTGGCCGGTTGTTTCAGGTTCTGATTGATAAGATGTTAGAGACTCACAAAGAGGTTGTAGTGATTAACGTCAGGGGCAACCACGATTCAGATATGGCTTGCCATTTATCTAGCTGCCTTGAGCTGCTTTACAGTAAAGAAAAGCGCGTCAACGTCCTACAAAACTATTCCAAGTTCATTCACTACCAGTGGTACAACAACCTGTTTGTCTTCCATCACGGCGACCGTATGAAGCATGAGCAGATATTGCAGGTGGTTATTAAGAATCTTGATGATCAGTGGAGCCAGTCAAAGAATAGATACTGTCACCTTGGCCACATTCACCACCACACGGCGAGAGAGGTGGGTTCTATGCACTTTGAACACTGGGGTAGCCTAACTGCAACAGATCAATGGCATTCAGACTCAGGCTACGGTTCAGAGCGTTCTATGACTGCCGTGGTCTATCATAAAGATCACGGCGAAGATTCACGGGTCAAGATTAAGGTAGAGGGCTAAAATGGGTGACGTTATTAACTTTCCACCGAAAACTATGCAGCTTCACCGCAAGTTCTGTGATGATTGCTCGAGTGTTCTTGAGTTTTGGATTGGTGACGATGATGCTGCTTACGGTATATGCGTTGAGTGCCTTAATGTTATTCCTAACAAAATTGAATACAGCGATGAAT
>Ga0208133_1000308_pt1 | contig 19522 bp, 32 predicted proteins | sample ColrivemetaGS535_FD_187595 | JGI IMG/M metagenome (GOLD analysis project Ga0208133, IMG submission 187595) | Estuarine microbial communities from the Columbia River estuary, USA - metaG S.535 (SPAdes) (version 2) | ecosystem: Environmental > Aquatic > Marine > Intertidal zone > Estuary | place... | reverse complement strand
ACCAGACTTTGAGTCAATGTTGCCCTCCGACTGATTGATGGCATAAATTTGATTAGCAGCTTCTTCAGCTGTCTTGTGGCAACCCATTACTGTTCCGTCGTCTTTAACGGCTGGGTAACCTGAGCAACCGTAAGACCCTTTTTCTCCAACGCTATATGGCATACAAATATTATAACACAAAAAATAAAGTTCCTCACACCGAAATCCGCTGCAGTTAGCCACGGTCTTGTGATTAGGGTAACTAGTCCATCCTAAGATAGTGTGAGGAACACTTATAGTATACACCACAATATGATAAAATAGAATTACAACAGAAGAGGTTAACTTGTCAACAATTACATTCCTTGGAAATTTTAGAGTTCCATTTAGCAGTGAGAATCATCACGCAAAGTCTTTAGAGGCTCTTGGGCATCGAGTAGTACGCTTACAAGAGGGCGAGACTACTGCTGGTAAAGTTTATAGAGCTGCCGTTGCATCGGATCTTTTTGTGTGGGTTCATACTCATGGCTGGATTACCAGGGGATTTGACAGAATTGACATTCTAAAAGAATTGCATAACATTGGCATTCCAACAATGACGTATCACCTGGACCTATGGTTCGGCTTGAAGCGTCAGCACGACCTAGACAACGATCCATTCTATAAAGATATTGGTCATTTTTTTGCAACAGATAAGCTCATGGCTGATTGGTTTAATGAAAACACTGCGGTCAGAGGGCATTTTTTACCTGCAGGTGTATTTGGAGAAGAGTGCTACTTACATAAAGACTATAACAAAACATTTGATTATGACGTTATATTTGTTGGTAGTAAAAACTATCACCCTGAATATCCATACCGCCCACAATTAGTTCAGTTCTTAAGAGACACATACGGAGACAGATTCCTTCATGTTGGTGGAGATGGAGATACAGGCGTGGTAAGAGGTGACGACCTTAATCGTATCTATGCTCGTAGCAAAATTGCTATTGGTGACACCCTAAACATTGACTTTAAGTATCCATATTATTCTTCTGATCGTTTGTTTGAATCTACTGGTCGTGGTGGCTTTACCATCTATCCAAACATTGTTGGACTTGATGCATTCTTTGAAGACAAGAAAGAAATTATATTTTATGAACATGGAGATTTAAATGATCTTAAGACAAAGATTGATTACTATCTAGAACATGATCAAGAGCGTGAGTCTATTCGTATGGCTGGACATGAACGTGCAAAGAATGAACACACATATGTAAACAGATGGGAAACTATTATGAATGAGCTAGGTCTATGATTGCCTACTCTATTACTCCAAGATCTAAAGGATACCCTGACGATAAGTGGGACTTTGGGTTTTTAAAAGAAGCTTTTGACAAAAAGAATGTTGAAGTTATTAAAGTAAAGCATATACCAGAAACAGACAGAGCATTTGTTATTGCTCCTGGATTCGAATGGCATGGGCTAGAAGAAACATTATCGTATGAGCTAAACAAAATAAAAAGAGTTGTTTTATTTATAACAGCAGACGAATTAGGTGTTTTTAATTTTGAAAAAATTACGCATCCTAATATTGAAATCTGGGTACAGTATCCATATGCCTGGCATGAACAATACAATAAAATGCCACTGGGCGTTCCAGAACATTTAAAAAGAAATCTTCCAGAGTATCCCACAAAAACTTATGACTCATACTTTTCTGGTCAGGTTACGCATCCAAGAAGAGAGCAACTTGCCAAAGCAATAGTTCGTGTGCCTAACTCTGTTCATAACTTTACTGCTGGCTTTACTCAAGGCGAAACTCCTCAAGAATACTATAGGCTTATGTCTAATGCTAAAATAGCTCCTGCCCCTGCTGGATCAGCCACAATAGACTCATTTAGATTTTACGAGGCAATTGAGATGCTATGCATTCCAATAGCAGACAGAGTTAGCAGTCGTGGAGAAGCCTATGGGTTTTGGGAAATACTATTTAAGTCTATGCCAGTAAAACAGGTATCTGATTGGAGTGAGATAAAAAAACTTATTCCATCCTTACTGAATAACTATCCACACAACATGCACAAAATAGTATCGTGGTGGATTAAACAAAAAAGAGATTTTGCAAATAAAATTATGGAACAGATTGATGAACATTAAAGATGTAACAATAATTATTCCAACATCGGTTAGCCCAGTGCATCCAAGCACAGAAATTATTGATGAAGTTGTTAGAAGCGTGAGGCAATACTTTCCAGATAATGAGATCATTCTGCAGGTAGATGGTTTGAGAAATGAACAGGCACATCGTAAAGATATGTATGATGAATACAAGAGTAAGATTCTTTGGAAGTCTTTGCATGAATGGACAAATGTTTTACCAATTATTTTTGATGAACACATTCATCAGTCTGGGATGATGAAAGAGACCATTAATCTTATACGAACATCACTTATGTTTTATATTGAAGGCGACATAGCTTTAAAAGATAATCTAGATATTGATTGGCAACAAATTATGGATATCCTAGATTCTGAAAAAGCATATACTGTAAGGTTTTATACATTCAATAAAGTGATTGAGCCAAATCATATGTACCTTATGGGTGATCAAGAGGGTGATCTTATACAGTCTCACCAGTGGAGTCAGCAGCCCCATGTTTCTCATGTATGGTATTATCGCAATGTTGTGCTACCTAATACTGCCCCAAAACTTTTTATTGAAGATAAGTTTTACGGAAAATTGCTTTCCGACTGTAAGGATAGTGTAGATGGTTGGGACCAACATAGACTATGGCTATATAACCCAACCAACAAAGACGACATCAGAGTTGTCAATAACCTTGACGGTAGACGTGGACTGAAAAAGTTCACTGATGATGATGAAGCTTGGGGACTTACAGAAGCATGAAGATAGGCATTATAGTTAGGGCAGACAATAGTGGTCTCGGTAATCAAACATATGAGCTAACCAAAATGCTTAACCCAGAACGAGTAATGATTATTGATTTTACTTTTTATAATGGCAATGCCCAGCACTTTGATTGGTATGACGGTATTGACAGCGTTATCTTAGATCATATCCCAACAGATAAGGATATAGCTGACTTCGCACGAGGTCTTGATATTGTTATTAGCTGTGAAACATTTTATAATAAATCAACCCCAGCAATTGCTAGAGATGTTGGAGCAATAACCTGCCTTCAGTATAACTTTGAGCTGTTTGGATCTTTAAAGGATAGAGGAATATTGCTACCAGACATACTCCTATCTCCTAGCTCTTGGTACTTTAATTATGTCCAAAGAAAACTTAGACTTGAAACATTTATAGTACATCTACCGCCACCAACCAGACCAGAGATGTTTAAAGAAGCAAGAGACATTAACATGTCTAAAGATCATAAGCGTATTTTGCATATTGCAGGAAGGCTTGCTGCTAGAGATAGGAACGGAACTCTTGATGTAATTGAAATGTTAAAGTATTCTAAGGCTGATTATGAACTTGTAATCTATAGCCAGTTTGATGTTGAGTTTCCTTACTGCGATGATCCAAGACTCACAATAATCAGGGGGGATGTAAAGGACAGAGAAGATATGTATGAGGGGTTTGACGCTATGGTTCTTCCTCGTAGATATGCTGGGCTTTCGCTACCAATGAATGAAGCCTTAATGAGTGGGCTACCAGTTTTTATGACTGACATATCTCCAAATAACGAGATACTCCCTAGCTCTTGGCTTATCCCATCTGACGAAATAGATTTGCTCAGACTAAAAGTTTCTGTCCCAGTGTATAAAGTAAAATCTAAAGTCTTAGCAGAAAGAATAGATGAATATATAAATAGCGATAACAAATCTGTACAAAAAGAAAAAGCATTTAATATTGGTTATAAAAACTTTTCTCCAGAAATTTTAAAACCAAAGTATCTAAAATTATTTGGGCAATAAAAAAGATGGGCTACCGAAGTAGCCCACCTAATTGCTTTATTACTTTTTTGCTGTTCTAGCTGCAGCGTCAACCTCTTCTGGGGTTGGCACACGACCAAAACCTGGATCATTTGGATTAACGTAGCGAATCACTACTGGAAGCAGTGCAGCCCATAGTGCATTTGCAAGCTGCATAGGCTCTGTTACCCCTGCAGCATACAGTGCAAGTCCAGCAGCCAAAAGGCTACGTCCATACGATGCAAGCATTGCGATCATTTGCTTATTCATTATTTTCTCCTTGTTTTGTTGTTTCTGGAAGAAGGCTAACTAACTCTTGATACGCATCAAAGATCTTGTCCATTGATTTTGTATGTACTGAATTAATTATTCTTCCATATTTGTCATAGTATTCCATTTGCGGTCCTACTATTTCGACAAACTTTTTTATTTCTGACTGAGTTGTTTCGATATATTGAAATGCCCAGTCACGTGATTCTGATAGGAACTTTACAAAGCCTTCTGTCTGTTCAATATTACTAGAGACAGAGTGTTGCTCTATTTTTCCTAAAAGAATTTGATTATCTAAAAACATTTGAAATGCCTGATCTGATAGAGCATCCCGTTCTTTTTTATTAATAATTAGTAATGCTGACAGCACAATTACAGTAGCCGTAAGAATACCAACTAAAATTAAATCAATCACTGTTCTACTGCCCTTCTTGTTAGTTGAACTATTGCACCATTATCTTCAAGTGCTTTTTTTACTCTTACCATGTATTCAACAGCAGATCTTTTGTCGGCATCAAGCAGTTTCATAAACTTAATTTCATCTGCCACCAACTCAATCCAGCCGATGCCCTCTGTGCTGTGCTCAACAATATCCAATCCAAAGCCTTTAGGTGCTCTAATTGAACGAACTGCACGTCTCATTTCATCTGTATACATGATACCTCCTAATCGTTTGTTAGATTCTTCCAGGTCTCAGCCCAGTCAGCTTTTGACCTATGCCTATTGAATTCTCTTGAGATCTTTCCATTTTCAATATACACCCCACCCCAAACACCCCAGCCTTTTTGGGAGACTCCAGTGGCGAAGCAGAGCCTTGCCACAGGGCATCCAGCACAGAGATTGTCGATTCCAACTCTTAGGTCCAGATCTTCTTCATACTTTTCAAAGAAGAGATTGGTGTCATAGCCTTCACAACGTGCTTGCTTTTTCCATTCTTCACTTTGCATCATTCCCCACAAACTTGGAGGGAAGATCCCAGCCATCAAAGTTTAGGACATAGTTTTTTTGAGAGTACCAGTTTCCATTACGAAACATTCCACTCTTCTTTGTCCAGCCAGTCGGAGATGGTGTAACTTCTTTTACATTCCAGCCATCCCACTCAAGAGACTTATTGTTTTCTACAATGGTCTCCATTTGTTCTAGAGAGTTAATCTTCATTATCTTCTCCTATTGTGTATATTACTTTTTTGATTTGTGCTTCTTCGATTACTACCTGGCATCTTTTGCATGGCTTACTATTTCTATCTGCCCCTACTGCATTTACTCGTGCGACATAAAGGATAGCACCTTTAACATTCCAGTTAGCATCCCTGATTGCATCTACCTCTGCATGTACAGAACAGTGCGTTTTAATGTGTTCAGGTGACACGTAGTAAGGATTATTTCTATCCTTATTATAGCCTGTACCAACTACTCGTCCAGACTTTACTACTACCGCCCCATGCATTCTACGTGCCTTTGACTTGCTGGCAAAGTATCGTGCTACAGAGAGGTAAGCTTTTTCGCTTCTACTCAGGTCATACTCCATTAGTATCTAAAGATCCCAACTTCAATGTCCTTATCTTCTGCTTCTCGCACAAGATCGGAAACGTTTTCTTTTGGCTCACTAAAAAATGCAAAGTAGTCCATAGAGTGCATTGTATCTTTTAATGCTTTTGGTGGGAGCTTGAACACTCTTGTCCTAATGCCCTGGAGCTTAAGACTGCGTTCAGTTATATTTATAAACTCCATTACAAAGGAATTTACTTTTGCTGGTCCAGCAGTGTAAATATAAAACTCTGTATCCCCCTGCTTAATCTCTGAGAGTGCTACACGCATTGCACGAAGAAATACGTTGTAGTCTGCAAAGGATTTTGTCCCCTGTACTCCTACGTTCATTCTACAATCCTTCTTTTAGTTTCTCAACGATGAACATCATCTGTTTCAATTGTACATTATCCATACCCATTGTGTCAACTTCTGCCGTAGTTTCTTTTTCTACTTGTCCATTAATAACATCAGCTGCAAACACAGCATTATTAGTAATCCAATAGGCTTTGTTATCTACTATCAGAATACGCAAGTGAACACTATCGAAGTGTTTCATGGATTGACTTGTTGCTGGCGGAAAGGAATTATCTGGCATAAGTATTTTCTTGATAAATTCATTTGTACGACTTTGAGAAATGACAAGTTTTATTGTTTTGTTTTTTGCTTTATAGCTTTCAACTATTCGATAAGCAAAAAGCATTGACAAAGAAGTAATCAATGATCCAAGAAAGTATTCCAACATATCTCCTACTTAATTATACTACTGTTCCATCATTGATTGCATAAGTAACTTTAGATTTACTTTAATAAGCTGAGGCAAAGCATTTACGCTTTGTGGATCAAATGCTTTTTTAGTAAAAGATACCGTTGGATTTTCCTGAGTCACATCCATAGTGATAAAGCCATTTTCCCAAAGAAACATAATCTGGTCATACATTGTTGACATCATATGTGAATGTAGTTCTGGATCTATGTCCTTTAACTTATCTGTAAACTTATAGAGAAAAGAACCAGACTCTGTTAGTCCAGCAATCTCAAGCCCACCATTAAGAATAAGCTCGTCAAGTTTAGAAAGATCTTCATCCATTAGTCGTCTCCTTTAAGTCGATTCTGAACAAGTTGTTCACGTTCGTCAATAATTTCAAAAGCAAAGTCTTCAAGTTTTACCTTGTTTGCTTTGTTGTAGTGGTGTCCACATAGGAACAACTCTCCTGCAACGCCCTTGACGTGTACATACGCCTGTGATGGGCAAGCATCGCATCGATCATTTGCAGTGAGTGTCCACTGCTTGGTCTCTAGTTCTGTCAATGTGTCTCCTGCTTATCGGTGGAATAAAAACCAGAGCCTTTAAAACTAACTCCTACATTAGAGTATACCCTATTTAGTACAGAATTGCAAGTCTCACACGAATACCCATCAGTGGGTTCATTTTCACTGATGGGTCTCGTGATAGTCTTTGTTTGACTGCACTCTGAACAAGTGTAATCATATAAAGCCATTTGTTTCCTTACTTATTTGTTGATGGTTTCTTAACTACTGGGGTAGCTGGTGCGACGAGGCTTGCTTCTGCAGCTGCAGCACCGTCTTCATCGTGAGTTGGTGTTGGAATAACTGGATCTTCAGGCTTCGCTTCTACTTCAGCAGTAGCGATAGACTTTTCCCATTCGATAAGGTTCTTGAAGAACTTTACAGGTTCAATGTAGCCAGCACCAGTAGCACTCCAGGTGTGTACTTTACCCTTGTGTAGTTCCCAGTGTAGGTGCTTACCAGTTGACATCCCAGTTGATCCCATTTTTCCAAGGGGATGTCCAGCTTCAACTTTCTGACCCTTCTTTACCTTTACTGAACCAGCAGCCATGTGTGCGTATAGCGTTGTATACCATTGCCCCTTAATTTTGTGTAAAAGGGTAACAGAGTATCCAAATCCAGATGGGTTGTTCCCAACTGCGATTACCTTACCTTTGTACGGTGCTTCGATCCAGCAAGGTTCCTGTGAAGACCAGATATCTGTACCGTTGTGATGACGCTTTTCTTTGTGTATTGGGTGAATACGCCAACCCATATATGATGTTACCTTCCATTTTCCTCCTGGACGACCATCAATTGCATGTTGTGCTTTAGTCATAGTTTTTATGACCTCCTTCTATACAAGTATACCATTTATTGTGTCCCCCCACAGACTCGAACTGTGGACCCACGGATTAAAAGTCCGTTGCTCTACCAACTGAGCTAGAGGGACAAGTGCGGAAATAGTAGGATTCGAACCTACGGTAGAGTTACCCCTACTCGTCATTAGCAGTGACGTGCTTTAGACCTCTCAGCCATATTTCCGAGCCACCTCTCGGATTCGAACCGAGCACCTGATCGTTACAAAGGACCTGCTCTACCAAATGAGCTAAGGCGGCAAACACCTAGCCTTTCGACTAGGGTGATCCACAAGGGACCTCTACACCTAACAAGGTGTATAGCGATCCTGATGGGGTTCGAACCCACGACCTCCACCGTGACAGGGTGGCGAGCACTCCGCTGCTCTACAGGACCATTTGTGATGCACGATTGACAAGATCGCCATCACTGACTATTCACTTTTACTCACCTGCTAGTAGCAGCACCATTATGGATGTTCCTATCCACTATAGCCTTTGGTATGGCAGTAAATGTTTAACGCATCACTCCCTTGCGTCTAGCGATTCGGCACTAGCACCTATATGAGAAGTCACTCACATCGCTGCCCCACCTGGACTCGAACCAGGAATCGTCAAATTAACAGTTTGCTGCGATGCCAATTTCGCCATAGGGCAATGTTTAATTATGAAATATATTTAATTAGGTTCTGAATCTTATTTTTGTTGTCTGATAGCAATCCTAATGCGGTGTTACATTGTGAGCACAGAATTCCCCTTACGCATTTTCCACAAGAGAATCCTCCAGGACAACAAGAATGGTCGTGATCTATACAATATGCGTCATTCTCATTGCAAGAATGACATTTGCCACTATATAAATCAAGCATTTCCTTATATCTATCTTCAGTTATATTGTGACGCTTCCAATTTGGCTTATAGTAAGAATTCATTCTTACCTTTTCAGCTTTTTTGTCTGGATTCATATTGTAATAATTAATAACATAGTCCGTATGACATCTTTTGCAAGTGCCTCTGCGACCATCTTTGTAATTTTTACCCTTAGCAAAAAGATCAAGGTCTTTTTCTTCATTGCACTTTACACAAATCTTTTTCATATTAACAGTATAGCACAATGTTGAGCTAAGGAGGAATAGACAAACCCTCTTAAGTTATATACCCATTATACATTAACCTAAGAGGGCTGTCAAGTACCTTATCGTGCTTCTGGTGTGTTTGCAGCGAATGCATCGTTGATTTCTTTCTTTGAAAGCTTGCCATCATTTAGGTAGCTACGAGAAAGGTCCTCAACAACATTTGCAACTCCCATTACACCTGCAAGGATTGCAGTCTGTACGGTGTCAATTCCAATAATTGCACCAGCACCAACTGTTGTTAGTGCTGATACTAGGAATAGTGCGACCATTCTTCCGATGATGCTCATTGTTGTTTCTTTATCCATATATATCACTCCTTCCAATTGTCTTTATTTCTTAGTGGGAATGTTGCCATCCAAATTCCACAAGTTATTAATATTACCCATCCTACAAATGTCTTTGCGGATCCCTCAAGCACTACCCACGCAACAAACATACCAAGTAGTGTCCATAGTTGCTCAATCAAGTCTTTAATTATTTTCATGCTGACCTCCTTGCTGTTGCTGCTGCAGCTGTTGTTAATTGAGATACTTGACCAACAATGACAGCTGAAACAATTACTTGTTGTGATTTCTTTCTTTCTTCTGGTGTTAGATCAGCTCCTACGTTACTTACATAGTTTGCTGCATCTGCTAACGCTACCGCCACATTTCCAAGCACTGGAATTGCAGCTAATTCTTCTGGGATTTCAATATCATCTTCTTCAGCCAAAGCTATTTGTTCTGCTACGATCTCTTCAGTTGTTGGTTCTTGTACAGGCTCAGGAGCCACAGGAGGCTCTACAACAGGCTCTGGTTCTACAATAGGTTCTGGTTCAGGATCTACAGGCTGTACTACTGGTGGCTCTTCTGGCTTTGGTTCAGGGTCTACTGTGGGTTCTGGAGTTGGCTCTGGTGTGGGGGTGGGTGTAGGTTCTGGTGTAGGTTCGACTACTACGGCATCATGTGTAAATACGTTTTCTGGTACTAGATTAACTCCTGTTTCATCATACATATATAAAATGTTACAAGCCCACCCCCCATATTCATACCACCATATATCAATATACTGGCTTACATTAGCCTCAAAATGGTGTGTCCCTTGTGATCCTGAGCAGCCCTTGAGCCACCAATCATTAATGACTGTTTCTCCACCAATTTCCATGTAAAATCCATCGTCAGCAAGTGACTGGAATGTTATATCGCCACTTGTTGGCAATGTTATATATCCGTAATAGTGAATTATTACGAAGTCTCCCTGGCATCCTGCAACAATACCATCTGCCCAATCGTGATTGATTTGAGATACAGAGGTCCAGGTTGTCTCTATTGTATCTTTACAGGGGGTATAGGCTTGTCTTTCTGGTGTTGATTGTGGGTCATAGGTGTAAACATCTACACTTAGTCCCTGCTCAATTTCAGAGTGTGCAGGTACAGCAAAGGACAACACGGCATATACTGCCAGCATTGTAACTAAACTTACAATAACTGCTAATCGTTTTATTTTCCTTCACTCCTAAGTAAGCCTTGGGAAGCTTAACTATATAATTATACCATTTTATTGCAAAAGAAAAGGGCTACCGAAGCAGCCCAATTCTAATGTATTTAGTTAGAAGTCCCAGTCTTCATCCTCTGTAGCTTCGTGCTTTCCAATGACGTAGGAAGAGCCAGAGCCAGAGAAGAAGTCGTGGTTCTCGTCTGAGTTGGGTGACAAGGCTGAGAGAATAGCAGGATTGACATTGCAAGTTTCCTTGGGGAATAGTGCATCAAATCCAAGATTCATAAGAGCCTTGTTTCCGTTGTATCGAAGGAATGCCTTTACATCTTCTGTAAGACCAAGTGGATCGTACAGGTCTGCGGTGTACCTTACTTCATTCTCGTAAAGCTCCATAAGCAACTCGTATGTAAATGACTTCAACTCTTCCTGTTGTTCTTGTGGAAGTTCGTTGTACCCCTGTTGAAACTTATACCCAATATAGTAGCCGTGTACAGCCTCGTCCCGAATGATGAGACGAATAAGGTCTGCAGTGTTGGTTAGCTTGCCACGGCTTGACCACCACATTGGAAGATAGAACCCACTGTAGAATAGGAATGACTCAAGAAGTGTTGAGGCAATCTTACGCTTAAATGGATCGTCTCCACGATAACGATTTAAAACAATCTCTGCTTTCTTTTGCAAGAATGGATTTTCTTCGCTCCATCGGAATGACTCGTCGATATCTGTAGTAGAGCATAGAGTGGAGAATACGCTTGAGTACGACTTGGCGTGTACCGACTCCATAAAGGCAATGTTAGTAATGACTGCCTCCTCATGCTGTGTACGAGCATCAGGCATAAGACTCATTGCTCCGATTGTTCCCTGGATTGTGTCGAGCATTGTTAGTCCAGTAAACACACGCATTGTGAGAATCTTTTCGTCCTCGTGCAATGTAGCCCAAGACTGTACGTCATTTGCAAGAGGCACTTTTTCAGGCAGCCAGAAGTTTGCCGTAAGCCTATTCCAAACCTCCAGGTCTATAGGATCTTCTATCTTATTCCAGTTAATTGGTCTTGTTATCATGTTTGCCTCCTAAAGCATACAACTTACACACTCTGAAACGTCAGTGCCTTCTAGAGCCATCTGTCGAATTCTGATGTAGTAAATTGTTTTTATTCCCTTACTAAAGGCATAAATCTGTGCCTTGTTAATGTCACGTGTTGTAGCAGTATCCTTGAAGAATAGGGTTAGTGATAGCCCCTGGTCTACGTGCTGTGTTGCAGCAGCATAGGTATCAGTGATTGCTTCTGGTCCAATCTCGTATGCATCTGCAAAGTATTCACGGTTCTCGTTTGTAAGGAATGGTGCAGGGTAGTAGACACGACCAAGCTTTCCTTCCTTGCGAATCTCAATCTGAGAAGCGATAGGGTGAATAGATGATGTTGAGTTGTTGATATATGAGATTGATCCTGTGGGTGGTACAGCCTGTAGGTTCTGGTTATAGATACCGTGCTTTTTTACAGACTTAGCCAAGTCAGCCCAGTCACTCTGAGTTGGGATGTCAATCTTTGAATTACTGAATAGCTTGGCAACCTTCTTGGTTGCTGGCTTCCACTCTTGCTCAATGTACTTGGTAAAGAACTCACCAGTTGCATACTTCGACTTTTCAAATCCATCGAATGGGCTACCAGTCTCTTTGGCAAGCTTGTTAGATGCCTTAAGAGCGTGGTACAGGACAGTGTAGAAGTAAATGTTGGTAAAGTCGATGCCCTCTTCAGAGCCGTAGTGAATCTGCTCACGACCAAGATAGCCGTGTAGGTTCATCTGCCCCAAACCAATAGCACGAGACTTTTTGTTGCCTTCAGCAATTGACATTACAGATTCAATGTATGACATATCTGCAACTGCTGTCAATGCACGAATAGCCACCTCGATTGTTTTGCCGAAGTCTCCACCATCCATAACTGCAGCAATGTTAAGTGAACCAAGATTACAAGAAATATCTTTACCAATCTGGTCGTAGCTAAGGTCAGCATTATAGGTTGTTGGCGTGTTTACCTGAAGAATCTCAGAGCAAAGGTTTGACATGTTGATACGTCCATCAATTGGATTAGCCTCATTTACTGTGTCTTCGTACACAATGTACGGATACCCTGACTCAAACTGAAGTTCAGCAATGCGTTCGAATAGAAGACGAGCTTTGATCTTGCTCTTACGAATCTCAGGGTTATCAACCATCTCCTGGTACTTTTCACTAACAGAAATATCGCTCATGGGTACACCGTAGATACGCTCAACATCGTATGGTGAAAAGAGGTACATATCATCGTTGGTTTTAGCAAGGTCAAGAGTAACATTAGGAATAACAATACCAATTGATAGTGTCTTAATTCGCATCTTCTCGTCTGCGTTTTCACGCTTGGTGTCCAAGAAACTAAGGATGTCTGGGTGGTGTGCGTTAAGATACACTGCCCCAGCACCCTGGCGAGCACCTAGCTGATTGGCATAGGAAAACGAATCTTCAAGAAGCTTCATTACTGGAATGACACCAGAAGACTGGTTCTCAATTTTTTTGATTGGAGCACCTGCTTCACGAAGGTTTGTAAGGTTTAGTGCTACACCACCACCACGCTTTGAGAGCTGGAGTGAGGAGTTGATTGCACGAGCAATCGATTCCATGTTATCCTCAATACGGAGTAGGAAGCAAGAAACAAACTCTCCCCTTTGTTTCTTTGCAGCATTGAGAAATGTTGGTGTAGCAGGTTGAAAGCGACCAGAAATTAGTTCATCGACTATATCCATCGCAAGCTTTTTGTTTCCATTTGCAAGCATAAGGGCTGTAACAACCACACGGTCTTCGAATCGTTCTAAGTACCGTGAGCCATCGAATGTTTTTAGTGCGTAAGAAGTGTAGAACTTGTATGCTCCAAGAAATGTTGGAAAGCGAAACTTCTGTGCGTATGCATGTTGAAAGGCTGACTTAATGAAAGGAAAGTCGTAGAGATCTAGAACATCTTTATCGTAGTATTCTTGTTCAACTAGATAGTCTAGCTTTTCCTGAAGGCTGTGGAAGAAGACTGTGTTCTGATTAACATGGTCAAGGAAATAAGCTTTTGCTGCCTCCTTGTCTTTGTGAAACTGAATCTGACCATTCTCGTCATAGAGATTCAGCATTGCATTTAGTTCGTGGTAACTGTAGTTACTTGTCATCTAGCATCGCCAGCCTTTCTTTTATAGTGTTTACATCGTGGTCTGTGCCGAATATCTCTACCCTGCCTAATATGGGGACACCTGTTTTAGCTGCAATCATTTCTGCAGCTTTGCAGTAGTCTTCCCCAAAGTTTGTGTTCCCAAGCCCTACAACGCCTACTAGCTTGTCTCTGTTGCTTGCTACATTAAGGAATGAGCGAACCTGCCTTGGAATAGCATGTGTCTCGCTCCCACCGCCGTAGGTTGGAACAAATAGTACGTATCTATCTTGTACTATGATTGGATCATCTGAATCACCGATTGGAATCCTGATTGCTTCTAGCTCTAACTTCTCTACAAATCTTTTGGTATTTCCAGAATAATTAGAAAAATAAATAATGCCCAAGCTCACTGCTTGCTCCTAAATTGCTTTAAATTGGTCAAGATAGTCACGGACATCATTTGGTATGGAGTTATATTCTATCACACCTTTAGGACGATTTGCAACTTCGGCACGTGGTTTTTGCTTAAACGTATGAATCTCTACCTCAAGGTTAAGGTCTTTTGGTGTGTGCGATATAGCACCGAACACAGCACCACATACAGCATCTGCAAGGTCTTTAGATTTCTTACGTGGGTGATCAACCCTGTTGTTTCTCATAATTTTAAGTTCTGTAAGTTCTTCAAACAATAGGTTAATGGATGGCATTGCAAGACGCTCTTCGTATATAAGCATTGCCATATCTTCATAGTGCTTCTTGGCAACAGAAACAGTTTCAGTTCTGATACCTACCTGCTTTAATTCGTTCTGGATATCGAATGATTGCCAACGGTCAAATGATACCATGCCGATATTGAATCCAAGCCTACGGAGGTTCTGAATCCACTGCTTGACTTCTGATAGGTTTACAGGACCCTCTACCTTTGGCTCCCACCATGCTACAGCATCTACGACTACAACTGGTGCTACCTGCTGGTAGTCTTTAATAACCTGAATGTTTACCCACTTGTCTACGTGAGCAATAGCTACGGCACACTTGTCATGCTTTTGTGCAAGGTCAGCATGGACGTAGTAAATCTTGTCTGGGTCTGGAACAAAGGTCTCGTCGAATCGTCTGTTGTTGTCCAGAGGATTACGAAGAGTCATTGAGCTTTGAACCTTCTCAATCTGCTTAAAGAACGCATCTGAGCTATAGGTAGGCACACAGGCAAAACGCATCATTGCATCTCCAAGGTCTGTGTAAAAGGCTAATTTAAAATCATCAATCTTACGAGTAGGATTAACTACCCAAGTAGGTCGCTTGATAGCAAACATACCAGGATACTTATAGTTAATAATTGTATCTTCATCCCATGAAATTTCTAAGCTATTTCCCTCTGCATCTTCTGGAAGATCTGGATTCATAATAAACTTATGAGTCTTAACTATAACTTCTTTGTCCATGATAACATCGTCATATCTTTGTGAGATAAAGTCACCAGGATAGCGAGGGAAGGACAGGAGTGCTACCTTGCCAAGATCAGGGAAACGAGAGTCTACGGAGGCACGGAAGGCTTTGTAGATGTTGTCTGCAGTCTTACCTTGATCGTTACCAGTGTTTACTTCTTGTGCGAAACCAGAGATTTCATCAAGAACTGCTAGGATCAAGTTCAGACCTTCGTGAGACTCACGTTCCGAGTGACCAGAATAAACAGTGATAGCATGGTCAAACTCAACGCTGTCTGCCTTAGCATAGAACTTTCCAGCAAACCAGGGAGAGCGTTCAATCTTTGTTTTAAAACCCTTGAAGAAGACGTTCTTAGCCTGTTGTGCGTTAATAGCCACGTTGATAATATCAATAGCGTCACCAGAGGGCTTACCAAAGTATCGTGCTGGGTCTTTAAGGCAGAGAAGCTTATATACAATATATGCACATGCTACTGTAGATACGAAGTCTTTTCCACTACCCTTGCCAAGCTGGAGGATAACCTCGTTCTTTGTATACTTCTTGTAGTAACGAGTGCCAGCCTCTGTTCCCATTATGTCCATAAGGTCTTCAAGCTTATAGATCTGGCTCATTGCCTCAACAATGTCGTACTGAATTTGTGAGAGAGGTGGCTGACCAAGATAAGCCTCACCCTCTACGAATGTTTTTGCATCTACTGGTGTCTCTGCAAAGTTGTCTGACTGCAACGCCTCGAAGAATTCATCAAACATCTCTGACAATTGTAATCACCTCTTGGTTTTTAGATACCTCAGAGAGTCTACGCATAATCTTGTCACGCACTTCTGGGTGCTCTGCAGCGATGTCTTTAAGAATATCTTTTAGGATATCCTGTCTACGCTCAATCTCTAGCATCTCTTCTGCAAGCTCTTTGTTCTCTAGTAGTCCTGCCTTCTGTAGCATATCGATACGCTTGGACTCAATGTCAAGAACCAACTTGATACCGCCACTCTTTGCACTAAGATTTCCTACCGTAGTGGCTTCATCAATAACTTCATATGCCTTGTTGATTAGTTTGTTATAGTGAGTATCTGCAGCAACTAAAGCTTCCTTAGCACGAGCACGAATAGCAGCGTTGTCTGCAGCCATAGCCTTCCATTGGTTAAGGTGCGACACAACTTTTTGACGAGATAGAGATAGCTCTTTTGAAATCTGTGTAGGCTCAACACCCTGTAGGTATTTCTCTACAACCTTGTTCATCTCGTCAAGGTGCTCTACGGTAAGGTCTTCAATTGACATTCTTAACCTTTCTTGGTCTACGCTTTGGAATACGCTTTACACGATCAATAGAGAATGAACGGTAGGCTCCCTGACGACCTCTCCACATCTCAAAGCAATCTACCCAGACTGCATTGTTAATAGGATTAGTTGTAATAGACTCAAACTTAAAGCGTGTGCCGTATTCTCCAGTAATCTTAATAAGTTCTCCACGCTCAATGGTGAAGTTCTCGTACTTCATTTCATGTACACGAATAAAAGGATCTTTGATTGCAACACTGGGCGAATCTGTTTTACGTAATCTAGCCATTAGAATTTCCCTTCAAGTCTTTTAATTTCATCTTGAATATAGAAGATAGCCTTTTCAAGATCTTGGATTGTTTTAGCCTGGTCTTTAAGTCCTGCTCTCCACAGGTATTTAAATGCATTGCCAACATTAAAATTACGGTGGCGTGTTATTTGAATACACTCAACACCACTTGGGTCCTGTGTGTAGTGGGGTGGGTGGTTTACCTGGTCTACTGTTATCTTTAAGTTGTCGCTCATCTTTTTGATTTCCTTAATCCGAACTTTGCCAAATATACATAAATTGTTTCAACGCTAGTACCGCATTCTTTTGCAATCTCTTCTGGAGTCTTGCGGTCAACGTGGAAACGTTTGCGAAGCCATGCCTCGCTCTGATACAGTTTAGCACCCATAAGCCTATTTGTCAACCTTCTCCCAATTATTAACAGCCCAGTGACCAATTCCGATAGCGTCTGCCACGTCATTATCACTAACAGACTTATCATAATACGTATTAACGAAATGTATGGTTTTATTTTTTCTGATTTCACGTTCTTGCCCCTTATACCAAGAATCTGATTTGCCTGGATTGTTTTTTCTAAGTTCTAGTTTTTCTACGTTTCCAAGCTTTCCATTATTAATAAATGATTGCCATGTGATTGGGTTTACAGAGCCAGCAATTCTGATTCCATTAACCTGAGCAGCACCCAACATGCCACCCTGAACAAGTGCTAAGTCTGCAGCTGTTTTAGGGCTGTTAATAAACACTGTATGTTCAATTACAATCGCATCTATTTTAAACTGTTTGAAGAATACCAAACATTTTTTTGTAGCATCTCCAACTTTATCATAGGTGTTGCTTCCTGTAAAGTTAATCTTTCCAAAAGCTTTTAAGTTTTTATCCTCAAAGATAGCGAAGGCTAAACTGTTAGTGCTTGCATCAATAGAACATATATTCTTTGGTTTAGTCAAGTTCAATTTTGCCATCCGCTATCCCCTTGATTTCTTTGAGTATTTTATTTACCTCTGAAGGATTGATCTCACAACTAGAGCATATTGGCTCGTCATTATAAATTGATAAACTAGAGCCACAACTTTTGCATTTCCTATTTTTTCTAGATGGTTTTTGCAAACGATTTATTGCATATCGTTCAGCAATTTTTTCTCTAGTTGCTTGTTCTCTGCACGTTGGAGAGCAGTAGATCTGATAAGAAACGTTAGGTTTAAATTGTGTATCACACCATTGACAATGCTTCATTGATAGGCTCCATAGATTTAATCTTTAGAGTCCCTTCTCCTGCAATATCGCAAGTGGCACGTACTGGACATGTCTTGCAAATTCTTGAGTTTGATCGGTAGTTCTTAGTAGGAAGAGTTTTATTCTCCCATGCAGCACGAACTTCTCGCATCCAATCAAACGTGGAGTCTACCCACCCCTTTAGGTAATCGTTTAATACTACTGGGATAACAAGCAACTCGTGGTTATTCTTGTTCTCATAGATAAGTACTGCACGTTCCCTCTTAAGAATCTTCATATAAATAAGCAATTGTACAAGGTGTCCAAGTTTTGGCTTCCCTGCTGCTTTTCTATATTCAAATCCTTCATTTGGCATTGTTTTAATTTCGCCAAGCAAGTCTTCTCCACCCCATCTAAGGATTACGTCACCGTAACCAAAGATAGGTGGGTCCTGACTTGTAATTTTAAACTCAGAGTCAACGAGAAGGTCTGGCACATTAGCCATAGCTTGTTGAATACGTTCGTGTGACTTAGTTCCAGCGGTCATGTTAGCACCGCCATATGCATCTGCGTTGTCTGTAAAAGTTGCACCTTCAAAAGCAATGTACCAGTAACGAGGACATTCTCCATGAGAGAACGCAATCGTGCTTGGTGCAAATGTCTTTTTCTGTTGGTGCTTATCTACACGATTTACAATGTAGCCATGTTGAATCTTTTCAATAAGTTCTGCTGTATCAAGAAACGAAGTCTTCTGACCTTGAGCACCCTTGAGCATAACCTGATTTAGTAAATTTTTTGCCATAATGTTTTCTAGCGAGTAATATATTTAAGTGCAGCCACTAGCTCATTGATTGATGCGGCAGCTGTAAAATAAATATTCTTCTTCGCTCTGTCTCCTTTATCTACGTTTGCCATCCAAGTAGCCTTGAATGACATTTTAGCAGCAATGGCTTGAAGTCTTACAATTTCAATAGAGGCTACCTGTGCAGGAATCTCTGGTTTGAAAATCACCTTTGCAATAAACGTAAGAGCTTCGGTAAGCTCTTCATCGTTCATAAAGTCAGCAATCTCACTGAGACCATTGACTCGTTCTAATGTTGTCTTTGTTTCTTCCATTGTTTCCAATTTCTACTATCCTTCTATTATACACTACTCTTGTGATTCAGTCAATTGTTCTAGGATTCCCAGCTCAATGATTGCTAGTCTTACTTTAGAATTACCCTCGCCAAGTACAACAATAATTGCTGGGTCTTTGTTACCACGAATTGCATCAGTCGTAGCCTTAGCCCATACTTCCTTGTTAAGAGTAAACGATTTCGACACTTCTTTAAAGTCAACAACAAACTGTCCCCAAGTAGCATCGCCCTTAGTCGTATTACGTCCCGAATTTTTATGTTGTTTTGCACCGATTCTTTTGCTTTCATTCTTTTCGCTCATAACTTTCCTTACTTTTTTTAGTATTGAGATTAACGGTACTTAGGTGTCCATCTGGACACATCCACGTCAACTCCTTTAATGACCAATACCAACGGACAGAACCCACTTCTGTCTTACAGGTGTGGCAGTTAAACTTACCTTTATGAACATCATACTTAGCTGCCATTTAGCTGGTCCTCGATAGTCTTACGGAAGTCGTCATTCTCTTTAACATAGTTGATGAACGCTTCCCTACCC
>Ga0208133_1000307_pt1 | contig 19526 bp, 20 predicted proteins | sample ColrivemetaGS535_FD_187595 | JGI IMG/M metagenome (GOLD analysis project Ga0208133, IMG submission 187595) | Estuarine microbial communities from the Columbia River estuary, USA - metaG S.535 (SPAdes) (version 2) | ecosystem: Environmental > Aquatic > Marine > Intertidal zone > Estuary | place... | reverse complement strand
TATTAGATTGTTTTTTTCTATGTACTAAAATAGTATCTTTTAGTGGAGTAGTTGGTTTATATTGAGTATCTATATTGTATGTAATATATAATTCATCTAAGTTAGATTTATTCTGAAGCACGTATATATAATTATAAACAATTGTATATGTTTGTCTAATTTTTTCTAATATAGTTTGTAACTCATCTCTTTTTGTAAAGGTACACAAAAGTTGTGTTTGCATCTAATCTCTCCTATTTTTTATACTCTCTACAATAAGTATTAAAAACAAAAACCAAATGCTTTTTTAGTAGTATAATATTTTTTTAAATTAGTTTTGAGTTTTTTCTTTTAAACATGCTTCCATATCTTTACCAAAGAGTCCTAAAAGAGAATTGTTTCCAGTACCCTTTGTACGATAACTTTCTTTTCCTATTTGAGTTGTACCGCTTTCTGATTGAAATACTAAAGATTCATCTTCACTATTAATTTTCATAGTTTTTCCTAAATGGTCTAATAAACCATCTCTTCCTTCTTTTGTATCGAGGTCACCTGTAAACTTAGAAAGGTCACCTAAACAAGTTCTAATATGTTTTGAATTTACAGTACGTCCTTCAATATTCATATCACCAATATCCTCTTCTTCACCTAAAATATATCTATCCCAATGCATTTGTTTAACAAATGTATTTACATATGTTTGGGTATGTGGACCATTCTCAGGTGGTTGTGGGGGATTTGGTGCACGTTCTTTCTGCCATTTTTCATCTGCATCAGCTATATCACTACTAATTTGTTTGTATGCTTCTTTCATTGCATTTTTACTAGTAGAACCAACCGATTCAACCCAGTCCATTTCTGGCGATACCATCACGTTAATAGCATCATCATCAAACGGGACTGCATCTTTAGTGTTGTAGTTATTTATTTGTTGTTTAGTAAGTTGCAATATTTCTTCATCAGATTTATTGGGATATTTTTTTCTTAAAGTATTACGAATTTCCCTTACTTTGGCAACATTATCTGATAGTTTGGTTACCATCTTTGTTACAACATTAGTAGTATCACCATCTTTAGCCAATCCTAAAAGTGCACCTGCTATTTGGTCATCATCATAAGGTTGTTCTATTCCTTGTTTTTTTAGATAATCATTTACTTTTTTACCCAACTTTGTATTGGTTTTCATTTGAGATTGTATATCTCCTATGTAGTTTTTTCTACCACCTTGACCACCATCTAAATTTTTAAATAGTTTACCTAATTTATTTTCTTTTGAAAACTCTACGGGATTTTGAACGTTTGCATTTACTGTACCACTTGGTCCTAATCCGGCTTTTTGGATTATTTCAACTCCCTTACCGGTAATATTTTCTATATTTCCACTTATTTTTTTGGCTTCCTCTTCAGAATAGCCATACTTTTCGGAAACCCTATCACTCTCCTCATTCATTAATTTTGCTCTTTGTCTAACCGTTGAATTGAATACGGTATCTTTAAATGAACTTTTATTAGATGTATGTTTAAATCCAATAAATCCATTTGTTGTTTCATATAAAATACCACTATCAGTATCCTTTCTCGCTTTAATAAATCGTAGTTGTCTTTCGTAATGTTTTACCGCCGTTTCATCACCCGATTCTTGTGCTTGGGTTAATTTAGCTTCCATTACTGATATAAGATTTTTTTTCGCAGAACCATTTTCATTTACTGGGTCCATTACCGGAGTTGGAAATGGGTCAGTTTGAGGATTTTTATATTTATATTTTGGATTTGTAGTTAACTCTTTTAATTCGTTTTTACCAGTTCTATATGATATTTTTAACCACCTTGTAATATCGTTATCGGACATACCGTCACTTATAGATGAATTTCTAACTTCTTCAAAATGGTTATCTACGAATTCGTTTTCTATTATTTCTGAATTATTACTTAATTCTTTTAAAGATGTCCCACCATACATTTCACCAATTGCAGACCCGCCTGTTCCAGGAGGATTCTTTTTACCTGATAGGATATCATCGATTTCTGATTTTAATTCCTTAATTACATTATTAAAAGTAGTTTCCCAATCTACTTCACCACTTGCTGCTTCTGCCTCTTTCTTAAATCTTTCTTGAGATTCAGTATCTTGTAATGAAGTTCCCTTTTCCGGTTCAGCAGGTGGTTGTTCACCCCCTACCGCTTGACCGTCTTCCCCGCCCTTTTCTTTGGGTTCAGCGTTTGGATTGTTAGTTGGACCGCCCTCTTCACCAGCTTTATTTTTTTGTTTTTCATATTCATCATCACTTACCGGTGAATATTTTCCATTATCATCTTTTGTAAATTTTTGTGCACCTTCTTTACCTACATCCCCAGCCTTTACATAAAACCCTTGACCGAGATGTTTGTATTGAGAATCTTCTTCTCCACCTTCGGTTAAATTTTGGATTAGTTCTGATTCCATTGAACCCAGTCCCCACTCTGATAGAATATCTGATATTAGGTCTTGATGTTCTTTTTTAGCCAGTATAGGATACCCTTCGGTACTCCTATAAGAAAGTTCACGTAATAATTTATTGAAAAATTGATTTGAAGTCATTTTTATTTTTTTTACCTACCACAAATATACAAAATATATTTTGGGTTTCCTAATTTATCTTTGCTTATTTATATAAGTATTGTTATAATCCGTATTTGAATTTAAACCCTGTTAGTTTTTCAATATCCGAAACCTCTACTTTGTTATTATTTATACCATCTGGTTTAGATAAGTCGTTCTCAAATAAAAACGCAAACCATTCCTTATTTCTAACTACATAAAAAACTTTCCAACATTGTGTCGGAACTGAAATCTTTCCTATTCTTTTTAACTCACCCACATTTCCTGCCCATACATGAACGGAATCCGATATTAGTGCTACATCTCTCGTTAGGGTTTCTAAGGATTTCCAATCTCCCGCATTCAATCTATGGTATTGTGGGGACATGTTTGAATAATAAAAACTTTCATCTTGTATCGCCGGAGTTTGACATTGATTTGATTTTGCCGGCATTAGATGACCTCTATCAAATCCACTTCCTACATAATCCGTTCCAATATTGGTTTCGTTTGGTAAAAGGGGGTCGGGTTTAAAATTATCTTTACGTGGAATTGGATTTGGACACCCAATTTTTGCTTTAGTTTCCCACCATTCTACCATTACAGGATACCTTTTTGATTTACTAAAGTGTGTTGTGTAATTTGTGTGTTTTAAAACCACTACATCTTGCGCGAATGTATTAAACGCAAGGAACAATACTAAAATTAACGAATATACTTTTCTCATATAGTATATAAATATTAGATTTTTGAGTAATCCATACCCCAACTTGCCTTTATTGGAAACCCAAAACTTTCGAGCACGGATTTAATCCCCTTCGCCGTTTCAGTATCCCAACTTAAATCGTATTCGAAGAGGAATGAATCATAGAGATATAGAACAGGTAGTGGTAGTTCAGCAACCTTTAATTTGTGGATGATTTCCATATTAAATTCCGTTTCGGTTGCTTGAAGGAGATAATTGAATGCCTTTTGGGGTGTTAGTCCCTCAATCCAATCAATAGGGATTTTACGACCCTTTCCGGTTTGTATCCATCCTCTTCTCAACGAACCGATATGGAGTTTTTGAATGAACTCATCGACCTGTTGAAAAAATGGTATCCCCCTATCCTCATCACTCACCCCACCATAAAGAATCCGGAAGGTTCGACCCTTTGATTCCTCATAGGTACATCCATATTGGTCTGCCAACCATTGGTGGACGGAAGTCTTCGGAAGGTCATACCCAATCAACTTCCCAATAATTCGAACGTGATACGCATCGTAATCCATCCCCAAAAACATCGTTCCATCACGAGGTGTGAAAACTTCTCTCGAACCATCCTTCTTATTAAGTGCACCGAAATTGATGCCACCATGTCGATTGGAGGGACGGGAGGTTAGGGTATAGGGATTGTATTCTGTCCAAATAATATCGTTATGGAGTTGTTTAGTATTAGAAGGCCATCTATCAATAAATTTTTTGTAGTCGACGTGGAGTCCCATTCGTTCAATGTCTGAAAGGATGGGAATCATCGTATCATCAATCCACAAATCGTTTGTTGTATAAGGGATATCTTTACTAATAAGGTTTAATACCTCTACCCACTTCATTATAGGGAAACTTTTACCCAAATCATCTCTTATACCCAAACGAGTATAAAAGTTCAGGGCAGGTTCTAAAAGGGTGTTATATGGGATTGTTTTATTATGGAGGAAAAAGGATTCAGTTTCCAAATCATATAGGGATTGAATACCCAAATTTGTTTGTAATAATCCCTTCTTATTCCACACTTTTTTAGGTTGTGTAGATTCACTAAGGTCAATTTCAATCGGTTCGCAATCGGTATGGTCAAATGGAATTACCCATTCTCCCTTTGTTTCGAATCGGACATAGAGAAACGATAGATGGGTATTCATTGGATGCTTTTCCAAATCAGCCCATATAGGAAAAACTATTGAGGTATGATTGCCCCAATAGTTTAGAAAATCTTGAACTTCCTGTTCGGTTTCTACTATAATCATTTTACAAAGATACGAAAAATTAGTTAGATTTCCAAAATTGATACCATTTTTTATTTTTTATGTCTGGTTTTGCAAATGGTTGGGTGTTATCCCAAACATTTACTATACCCCCGTACCTTACACTCATCATTTGACAAAAGATTTGATGATATTCAGGTGGTATTCCTTCAAAATCTGCTCTAATTGATACATCTAATGATATCCGGTCATCATCGCCAATTATTAATCTCAAATGGTCTCTCATTTCAATAATGGTACTCGTTTTCATTGTCAGATAACTTGTATCTCCAATATAAAATTCACTTTGTTTTTCTTTGTTACTCACTTGTTTCCGTTTTTTCTTCAATTACCAAATATTTCTTATCCTTATATTCTTTGATTATACCTGTTTGGATTAATTTATCTGCCATTTTTGGATTTTGTTGTACCAATAACATAATGGTTTGTTCCATATAAATTATTTTCATTTTATTTATTTACCATATTTGAAATCCTCCGCAATTGCGAAGAAAGTTAATCCACTCTTTTAATCTACCCAAAGATACACTATATGATGGTTCAACATGAGTTCCATCTAATGCTACAACTGAGGTGAATAGAATATCACCATATTCATATTGGTCATCTAATGCTTCAGTAACTTCTCTTGGTATAAATTTACCAGTGCCTGCCTCACACCACATACCCATACAAACATACAATCGGTCTTCATCCTCCGTAAGATGTTTACTATATTTTTCAGATATCAATAATTCTATTGCATCTGCTAACTTATTACATTCACGTTGATTCTTCAACCCTTTACCATCATTTGAACCCCAATTTGTGGTATCAAATCCCAATCCCTTTAATTCGATTGCAGTTTCAGAAAGTGCTTGGATTGGTCTCCATCCCCACCAATTAGCACCGAAATAATCACCTGTTTCTATTTTGGGCTTTCTGCCCGATACATCTACTCCCATAATTTTATATTTTAAATTTTATTCGTAACTATTTCTATCTATACCAATTACAAAAGGAAAACGAGGTATTCCATCCGGCGTTAAATTAAAATACTTAATCGTTGCCTGTTTACCTATCAATTCCTTTTTACTTTTTAACATCTCAGCCGTTTCATCCCATGTCCCCTTTACATTTGATTTAAAAGGTTTACCATCTGCTGTTTCAAATACCATATACCCAGCCGTTCCGGTTCGGTTGCCCTCACCCTCACAAATATCCTTAATCGTAAACTCTTCGTCAATGAATGATTTATGTTTCAATAGGGATTTGCTTCTTTTATTCTCATACTTAGCATCTACTCTTAATATCTGCCCTTCGTATCCAGCATCCACATATTGTTCGTAAAACTCCATTACTTCACTTTCAGTTTTACAAGTATCGGTCTCAACCAATACACAATGTTTTTCAAATGATTCTAATTCGGTATCAAACAATTCATCCAATATATAACATCTTTCACCAAATGTAGTATTTTGACTTGGTATATCGTAAATCCAATACTGAATATTCTTTTTACTTTCTTTTAAGTCGGCATCGGTTGGTTTTGTTTTCTTCACTAACGATACAATCTTATTAAAGTCATTTGCAAACTTGTCAGCATATAACTCACCATCCAATATCATGTCAGGATATACATCAAACACTTCACTTAAACTTTCTCTAATGTGTGGTGCTGAAATGATTGCTTTACCATTTCTACTAAACATACCATCCTTAGTTACGATACAACGAATACCATCCAACTTAGCCTGTGAATATATAGGATATTGAATCTTATCTTTGTAATCCTCCCACTTTGCTGCTAACATAGGTTCAAAGTATTGTTTAGTATCAATATTAGTAATATCCTCAAAGTAGCCACTCTCTAACTTTTTAGTTCTCTTAGCAATTGCCTCTTTAAGAGCCTGTTCGTTATCAGTAGTGCCATTTACTTTACCTTCATTTTTACCATACACTACCGTCCATGCGTTTGTAGTGATTTGACCACCACATTGGCCACTATGAGTTCGGTATTTATTATCAGACACTTCAATTGTCCACTCTTGAGTTGCCCCGGTCTGTGTTTTTTTATATATTGTATCTAATTTCATATTATCTATATAGGGTTACAAATTGTCCAAAATGTTTATCAAATGTGTTTACTAAATGTTCGTAATCACCTTTCATCATTTCCTCTCTAATAGAATTTTTATCCAACCCTAATTGTTTGGCTAAATTATTTGCTGTTCCTAATAGGAAAAAAGCGTTACCATCTGGACCTGTTAAATCAATTTCAATACCTGTTTTTTCTTGTTTACTTTTTATCATTGTTTTATATTTTACTTTTTAATTCGATTATATGTTTACAATCCTTACCTCTGCCAAATCCATGTGCCGGACAACTACAAGTCCATCTACCATTTTCAGTTACTACCTCATAAACTTTACCCTTACTACCTTCAACTGAGAAAGTTTGTTTTTTTACTATTTTAGGTAGTATTACTACTGATTTTGTATCTTTTTTAAACTCATCCTTAACCCACATTGATTCAATCTCACTCCAATCATATTTTCTATCTACCTTTGTCCATTTTCCTTCCCTACCGGTAGTAACGATATACCATTGACCATCAACTACTGATTGAAACGATACTGGTGGTAAATTTGATACGATATTCATAGGTTATACCATTTGAAACCCAACAGCTGAGTTTGTTGTTGAAACAAAAGGTTTTGCTGCTGAAGCAAATCTACCATAACTTTGTACCGATGGTGATGGTGACCCAATTGAATCCCACGGGGATTCCCATTTATCAGGTAATATACCATCTTTCATTCGAAGTAAGTGAACTGCCGGCAAATAATCCTTAATATCACTATATTTTACTTTAAAGAAGGTATTTACCCTATTTTCTTTATCAACTAAAATAAAGAGAACTGAGCGGGATTTAACCTTACATAATTTAAGATTTCGGGTCTTAACCTTACCATTAAGGGAAACGGTCACATCAATAAATTGACCAGCGGGGGTGTTGTCAAAAATAGAAGAGTTCATATTGTTTATAGTTTAATCATTTATTACAAAGCTAATATACGAAGAATAGCTGAGATTACCAAATTTATTTTAATGAATAACAAAATTGATACCCACAATCCTCATCGTAAGCATCCTTTTCTTCAACTGGTTGACCTACGATTTCCTGTAACTTATTCACATCAACTCTATCCCAATACCCAAATCGAAGATAGACCTCATTTGAACCAAATGCTTGGTCAATATCAAAATAACCAAATACCTCTTCGATTTTCTTTAATACATTAATATCAATTCTACTCATCATAACGTTTATATTTTAAATTTTAATAATATTACAATCCTTGTTCTCTACGCAAATCATACTCTTCCTTTTCAAACTCATCGTACTCTACCACCTTTAAGTAAGGTTTGAACTCGGTCATATAGTAACCATTAAGGTTGGCCATACCAATCATTGAATCAATAAATGATTTACGCACATACGTCATATCAGATGAACCAAAACCTTGGTCTTCTGGCCAATCTTGATAATCTTCAGCCACATCATTTAGGGCTTCATAAACTGCATCGGAGTAAGTAATTACTCTCTTTGTAAAACGACCCTCAACAGGGAAAGCGTTTCTAACTACATCAAACCCTTCGATTAACGAAGCAGTAGCAAGAACGGAATTAAGGTTAAATGGTAGGCTCATAATTTTATATTTTATAGTTTATTATCTCTCAATCTTATACAGCTAAACTACACATTATTTTCCATATTTCCAAATATTTTGTAACATATTTTTACTTTTTTTGTGACAAAAAAAATAACCCATTGAAAATCAATGGGTTATAAAGTATTCAGTATCAATGGGTTATTCTCCCCAATGTTTTTTTCTTAATTCGTACATATCAATAGCCTCTCTTTTCATCTGATTTCCTTTATGAAAATAAGCACCTTCTTTAAGATATCCACCCAAAAAGTTTCTTCTCATTCTATTAGGGTCTTTATTTGGTTCTGAACCATGTACTACGTGTGAGTGTAAAAGGGCAACTTGTCCTTTTTTAAGGTATCCTTCTATCTTACGGAAATCGTGTCCTTCTGGCATTACACAACTCTTACCTCTTTCACTTCTCCAGTTATCGGTATTTGTTGCTTTTCTTTCTTCGTTATCTTCAATTGGTAAAACCGGTAATCTATGTGAACCTTCGTAGTTCCATACCGCACCATTTTCAGGGTCGTGATTATCTAATGCTAATGCTGTGTTGATAATTTCATTATGTCCACAACCAGTATAGAATGCATTTTGATGCATGTCTCTACCTAATTCACCTTTTGGTTTATAATAACCCCAAGTTTGTAAACCAACAACTCCACCTTCCATTAGGAATTCAGCTGCTTCTAAAATTTTTGGATGTGAAAATAATTTAGCAATTTTTTCTGAATCTCTATGTGGATACATAATAGGTTCGAACTCTTGCCATTTTCCCGGCTCTTTTTCGTTACGTTCTACACGTAAACGGTCTAATTCTTCATTAATTTCATCTACTTCCGTTTCGGTTAATAATTCCAAAACTGTGAATCCGCGATATCTCCAATCAAATGACATTTGTTGAAGTTCTTCCGTTGTAAGGTGTTTGTATTTTTGCATAACTTTTGTGTTTTATATAAATATATATAATTTGTAAAAACGATAATTATTTTTTTATGATTTTCATCACTTGTAAAATTGTAATAAGTTCGGTAGATACAATTTTAACGTTGGGATTTTTTCATATACCAATTTTATTGCCCTTCTATTTGATTCACTTACACTTACATCAAATACATCACCATTTTCTCTATATTGAGTTTCCTTTGGGCCAGATATTCTCCATTTTAAAGAACAACGACTAAATAAAGGGTTTGTTTGAAATCTTAAATAAGTTTTTCCATTGATTTCAAATATAGGTGAATTGGTATCATTTACTTTTTTTATAAAATATCTTGTAATATATCCACGACTATAATCTATTTTAGATGGCGTGGGAATATGAGTATCAAATGAATCATTTGGTAATGATGTTGTTGGGTTTATCAACTTATTATATGAATCTAATATACTCATCGTTATTTAGTTTGAGCCTCTTTACCTACTATTCTTAATTTAGATTTAACATCAGTTGTCCATGTCATACCATCTAATGTATGGTCTACTTTTACTACCTGAAATACATTTGGTGCACCGAATTTATCAGGTAACCCATCTACTTGAAATTGGTCACCTACTTTAAATCCACTTACACCATGTACTTTGAAATCAAAATCAGCAACACCAAATGGTGGATTTTGTGTATTATTTGCACTTTTTGCTTGAAAAGTTTGAATCGGAGTTAGACCTTTATCAACCAAAAAACATTGTCTTAGGGCTGAAGTATCATTCCATGAGCCTACCATTAATACATTTTCAATCGTATTATCATTGCCCGCCCTATCAAAAAAAGTTTTAGTTATATCTAATTTTGCCTCTCTATCTTGAATTTTAGGATATACTGCACCTGTTTTTACAAAAAATTCAAAATTTGCTACTTTAGCCTCTAATTCTAACTCATCTGCACTTTTTCGTTGTGGTGGGTTATTTGATGTATTAGGTGGGGCTTCAGTTGTTTCTTTTTCTGCTTGTTGTATTCCTGCTAAGATAGTACCAATAAAATCTTGTCTTCTAGAAAATACAGTTCCTAAAGCCGGACGAGGATTTAATTCAGGACTATGGTCGTATGTTTTTCCTTTATCATCTTTTAATTTATTATTTACTACCGATGACATCATTGCGGCAGGAACTTCTACTGAGAAATCACAACTAATAAATGGTGATTTAACTCCTCTGGATTGAAATGTTACAATACCATTAGTAGCATTTGAAATATCACCTAAAAAATTTAAATCAACTACTGCTAATTCAAATTTACCTTCTGGGTTTGGTTTAGGTACTTCTTGTATTTGAAATTTCCAAATTGAATTACATGCAGATGACATACCATTTAACATTTCATAAAAAACATCTCTAATTACAAAATTTGGTTTACTTATACATTCTACAAAAAAATTAAAATTTATATATAAATCTTTTAGGTATCCCCAAAATCTAGCTTTTTCTTGTATTGCTATAAATGTAGAATCGGCTGGGGATTTAGCACTTAACCCTCTTGTGTTTGGAAACGCATAAGGAACTAACCTTGCCTTACCATCTGAAGGGTCTATTCTTGAATCTACATGTTGTAACCAGGGATATGTCGTTTGTTCCGCAATTGGATGTATGTTTGAAAAATTTTTAGAATCATCTAATGCATCAAACTCAAAATAAGTTTTTATTTCTTTATCAGCCGATAATGCATCTAAAAATTTAAAATTTGGAGTGGTTGGATTTGGTATAAATAATTTTGTAGGGTCAGTTGAAAACATATGTGGAAATCCACTAATATAACTATTTTTAATATTAATTATTTTACTACGAGTTTCACAATTACTACACGTACTAGGTTTACTTTTTAAATCATATACATAACTATTCATTATTTCACATGCCAATTCAAATCTAATAAATTTTTCTTCCGATAATAGTGGTAAATCTTTGGGTATAGCCACCTCTGCACCACTAGATGATTTTAATTCACCAGCTTCTGATAATGCATCTTTTAAAGTTTCCCCAACTACTTTATCTATATTTACAAAATTAGCAGTATCTGCCCATTGTGGGTTTTTCCATAAGTCATAAACTGGTGGTGTTCTTTTTTGTCCGGGAAGTTGATTGAACATTTGCATAAAAAGTGCAGTACCAATTTTTTTATCACCTACCTGTGCTTCAATTTCTTGTGGTGAGAACGTCTTTCCACTATCTTTTCCACTAGTAGCCGTATTATTAGCATCTCTATGAGTTTGCATATATTCAGCTACGTTACCTACTGATGTTAATTTCACTTCCAATTCATAACTCTCATTATCTCCAAATGAAATCCCACCACCCGTTACAATACCTAAAAACGCATCATAAGTAAAATTAGATTTAATTCTCTTTTCTTTAATTGTAGACCATTGGTCATACGCAACTAAATCACAATTTGTTACATTTCCACCCCCTCCAACTTTTTGTGCGTTTGAAAGTGCAGTATTCCAACCCCACTCACATAGGGCATGAAATCCCGGTTCTAAAAAAAACCCAGCTAATATATCAGATTGTTCTTTTGTAAATGCACGAATTTTAATAGTTGCTAATCGACTACCACCTTCAGCTTTTTCATCCATAGTCATAGATGTTATAATGGGTGATGGTCTAAGTGCCCTACTTGTACCAGATGGTACTTGTATTTTAGCACCATTAAAATCCCTACCTATTATACCGGGGCCTACATAATCACTCCCCATTGAACCATATACGGATGTAAAATCAGTTGCTTTGGGATTTATTGATTCTAATATACACCCAGTTGGTGCCACCCCAGCTAATAATCTAATCCAAGTGGATAGACCACTAACACCGGGTTTTTCTTTTGCATTCCACGGGTTATTATTACCTGCTCTATTTTTTAGAGTGGTTTCTAGTTCTGGATATATGTTTGATAAATTTGGAAATGAACCTGGCATAATTTATTTATTTTGAAAAATTATTTGAAATTTCTAAATAATTTTCGGGTATTCTTAGTATTGTTCCATCGTTTACTGCAAATGGTGCATCGTGGATGTTGTTAGCAGTTGCTATAATCCACCATAAGGATGCATCTCCGTAAAACTGATGTGCAAGTGTATCCAAACGGTCACCCGTCTGGGTCACTGCATAAATATCGGTATCTTTCAAAGGTATGTTTGGGTAGATTCTTGTTCTGAATACTTCCCTACCATCTTTGAGTTTTTGTATTTTATTATTTGAATATCTTGACATAATTTAATTTATTTTAAAATCCTAATTGATTGGACGGTTTTGGTGAAGCTGCTGCCATATCTGCAAGGTCTTTATCACTAGCTATTTTTCCATCTTTATTATGGAAAAATTTATTTAAAGGGTCTCCTCCATCATTAAATTTCGTACACCATCTTGAATAGTTACTAATATTATTATTTTGGAAAGTACCATCTGCATTAAGTTTAGCATGTGCTACTTGTTCATATGTATCATCATCCGTATCAACCCATTCAAAATAAAACGCAGTTTCGTTTAATTTTTTAATTTCGTTAAGTTTTCTACCACCCGTTTCATGATATGCAAATATGCTTCTAACCCATTCTGGATATGAATCATATTTTTTATATGCTTTCTCTCTATCTTCTCTTTCTTTTGTTTGAGAACTCATTGCAATTGCAGTTAATGTAGCCGGGTCATTACTTTGTTTTGGTGTTTCTGCCGGTTTCCCTGTATCTAATGATTTTGGTGTAGAATCTACTCCTATCATACCACCACTCTTTGATTCGGTTTTAGGTGCTTCGGTTTGAGGTACACCTACACTATTAATTGGTGCTGGAGGTGTTGCCGGTTGAACTACTTGAGGAGTCGTTGCAGTTCCTCCACTATTTGTAGTTGGTGCAGCACCACCTGTTTTTGGTTGTTGACTTACAGCAGTTGTGTTACCAGATTGTTGAGCCCTTTTATTGTTAATTGTTTTAACCGCTTCTTTTGAAATTGCAAATCCATAAGGTTTAAGTTCTGCCCCAACATTTTCAACAAATTTAAATTCCATTTGTACTTCAACTATTTTTGGTAATTGCATACCATCCATAGTTGTTTCCCATACACCATCATCTGGTATTGTATATGAAAGAGAGTTTATAAATGCAGTTTTCTTTTGATACATATTACCCAATGTAAATTCAATAAATGGTGGGTTTACTAAATTATTCTTATCAATGGTTGGATATGCTTTTTTTGTTAAAAAATCAATTCGTTGCCACATTGTTCCTAATTCAGCTGAATTCATACAATACATTTTCAATTGTAATGATAGGGTTCTTTCAACCCCACCATAAGTGTAATAACTATATGGGTTACCAACAAATTTAGCAGAATCCCAAGTTGGTGAAACAGTTTCACTTAAACTTGTTATTAAGGTTCTAAAATATACTTTTTGAGAATCACCTACCCCTGCTATTGAAAATGTTACTAAATCTTTTTTATCACCATCACTTCCTCCACCACTTACTCCATATGAACTATTAATCAAATCACCTTTGTTACTAGTTATTCCATATTTTGTTTCTAATGTACTATTTTTTGAACTGCCTACCACTCCACTATATGGACGAGTAGGGTCATTAGGCATTACTGCACCAGTATTATTTTTTATATCTTTAAATGCGTATGGTGATGTACCAAACACACCTTTTGTTTTTCTTCTATCAATTCCATACACAGGAGATACTAATGATAAGTCAATTCCATTTAAGGTATTAACATCCATTTTTTCTTCATATGTTTTTTCGGTAGCAGTAGTTGTTTTAGTTTTTGATTCAACCGCCTTATCTATTTCAGGTTTAGATTCCGTACCTTTTAATTTATCCTTTACCGATGTAGCAGTTGGTCCTAATTTTTCTTTAGCCTTACCAATTTCTGCAGTATCTTTTTTTGTAGTATCCGTAGATTCTTTACCAGGTACTTTTAGGTTTGTTTCCGTACTATTCCCGGTTACATATGAACTATATTTTTCATCGTATGGTCTAGCATCTTCAGTTTTTTCTTTATTTTTTGAATCTAAAAATTTGTTAAGTTCTGATTTTGATTCAGTCCCTTTTAATTTTTGTTTTAGAGATGCAGTTGCGTTTGCAGATGCTTCTCCTAATTTTTTCTTAGCATCAAGAGATAATTGAGTTACTTTTTTAGTAATATCAGTTGCACCTTTATCTACCTTACTTACTGATTTTGAATTAAACTTAACATTGTTAATTTGTTTTGAATATGGTAGTTTTGAACTATATTCGTATTTATCAGTTGCACCTGCAGTGTTCGTACCTAATGAGTTTGGATTACCAAAAAGGGCTTTTCTTAATTTATCTTTTACTAATGAGATACCCTGTCCTATTATTTGTTTGCCAATTGTTTTTGGATTACCACCACCGGTATTTTTTAAGAATGTACCAACAATTGTACCCTTTGCATCATTTCTGATTTTTGAAAGAGTAATCATTGTATCTGGTTCTAATCCAGCTTGTAATTCACCTGTATTATTTACATAAGTTGGTATCACATTTTGTGGAATACCTATACGAGAATTTATCCCATCTCTTGCTTGATTTAGAGATGTTACTTTACCACCGAAAAGAAATTTACCAAATTTACCACCGGTAATTGCACCCAATCCTTTACCAATCAATCCACCATCCGCTGCACTTCCACCCGTTGCCTGTTTCATTTTCTCAACCGATGATGTACTACGGGTTGCAATACGAATTGCTTCATTACCATAAATTAGTGGATTGTTTAATTCCACTTTACTTTTTATACGAATACCACTAAGTTCTTGTTTTACTAAATTTATTTGGGATGAATGAACTGCTTTATCTTGTGGAGAATTTGGAAATATTTTAAGCAAAGGGGTTTCATCCGGTATGTTCGGAGTTGTATCTTTATTTGAACCTCTAAATAATTCTAATATTGTTGGCATAATTAAGCTCCCATTAATCCAAATCGGTTTTCACCACTTTTTTCGTTTGTTTTTACTACTGCTGATGAAACTTTTTCCTTATCCATATAGACATCTCTATTTGATTGAACTGCCATAATCAATTCATCTAATTTACCAATGATTGCAGTATCATCACGTCCACCACCCATTAATCCACCTAATAATCCTCCAATACCAGTTCCTAATCCTGTCGCAATTGTTTCCAATAAACTACCAGGGTCTTTAGTTGCTAATAATGTATCTGCCGGGTCAGTACCCACTACTTTTCCTTTCTGTACCACACCATCGTTTACACTTTCAGTTGGCGTTGTACCCATTGAGGTACTAGCAGCAGCTGCTGGTGTTTCACTATCTCCACCAAATCCTAAGAATGAACCAATTGAACTAAATACACTAGATACGTTATCAATTACCCATTGTAATGGTGCCACTAAATATTTTTGGAAAAAATCACTAACACCTTCAATGATACTAAATATGATATCAAACCCTGCACTAAAAGCACCTACTAATACATCTATTGCTCCACCAATTATTGTTCCCAATAAAACACCTATGAATTTAAAAACAGGTAATATAGGTGTAACTGCAGCCATTACTTTATCTTTTAGTTGTGCAAATTTTGCAAATAATGGTTGTAACGCATCTGATGCCATACGCAATGGTTCTGATATATTTTCCATAATAGCACCAGCAATAGCAAATACTGGTTTTAGTATTGCCATAAATACATTCCAAATAGCACCAAGTATTCCAAATGTTACTTTAAGTATACTACCTATTGCAGAAAATGCAGGCATTAAAAGACTACTTACTACATCTACAACATCATTTACTATCATTATTAAAAAAGCTGCTGCTGGTTGAAACACATCCATAATGGCAGTTCCTAATCCTGCAGTACTATTTGATAATTTATCCATTTCAGATTGCATCTCTTGTTGTGCAGCTAATTTCTTTGTTTGTGCATCTAAATCGGATTTAGTCATTTTACTAATATCCTTACCAGTATTCATTAGAGACATTGCAGATGCCAATTGGCTTTTATCTAAATTACCAAATTGTTCTCTAATTCTTTGTTGATTTATCAAATCACCCAATTCCATATGAGTTGCTTTGGTAAGGGCATCTTGTTCAAATTTATTTAATTTTGTTAAATCACCTAAACTTGCTACTTGATTTAATACTTCTTGCTGTGCCCCTAAAACATCATCATTTGCTGCTAAGTATCTTGCTTGAGAAAGATTTAAATTTGTTCCTAATATTGCACTTGCCTCTAATTCTGAGGTAATACTATTTTCAAAATCTAATAAACCATCTGCAACTGCACCTGCTTGTTTAATCGATGTACCTAACTTTGCTGCTTGAACCGCTGCTGATGCTAATGCTTTAGGTGACCCGTTAAAATAACGATATGCATATTCGGAACTATCCGCCATATCTTTAATAACTTGGCCGGGTGCAACTCCTGCCATCTTAGCCATTTGAACAGTTTGACCTATTAGGGCTTGTGATTGTTCAGCTGTTAATCCACCTATATTTTGAAATACTTTATTTAATTGTGCACCTTGTTCTACTCCAATACCAAAGTTTTTATTTAAGGCAACCATAGAACCCAATACTGCCTTTGAAGGTTGTTCTATTCCACTAAATTCAGTAGTAAATGCACCTGCAGCTTTACCTACATCCTCTGCACTTACACCCAATGTTGCAAAATCTTTGGATATAGATTCAATATTTTGTTTTAATCCTGTGGTTTGTGAATTTAATAAACCAGTTGTATCTCTGAATGATTTTGCTGCTGAATCTATTTCGCTAAATCTCTTTGCTCCCAATGCAAGAGCACCAACAATTAATCCAATTATTACTAATGGAGATGTTAATGCTGCCATTAATGATGTACCTAAACCACCTGCTGCACCACTTAATGCTTCCATTGTTGATGCACCACCTCTCAATCCACCTGCAAAATCACTTACAAATGATTTAGCTGCAGTACCTAATTTATCTTTTATAGCGTTTGAACCGACTCCACCAAGTTTACCCAATAGTCCACCAATTACAGGTATATTACTCGCACCTGAGACCATCCCATCAAATGAACTACTTAAACTATCTGATAATTGAGTAGCTGCATCATTTACTTTTTCAGTTATTGCTAATCGTTGATGCTCAATATTTAAACTTTCTTCCGCAACAGCCAGTGAACGTAGCATTTCTTGCCCAACTGCTTTATTTGAACCAAAATATGATTTTCCAATTCTTTCTTTTTCTGCTTCAATCTCTACTAATTTTTTTGCAACATCTTCTGACGTAGATAGTTGTGATACTGATGATTTTAATTCATCATTGTAATCTTTTACTTTTTTACCTAAAGTTGTTCTATAATCAATTTCATCATCAATACCATCAATAATACCTTTATTAATAGATGCAGAAACTTTTAAGGCATCATTATAGTCATTTTGAAGACGTACCGATTCCTTTTGTTTTTTTACTAAGTCTTCTTGTGCATCTCCTACAATCTTATTTACGTTTTTTGCCATTATATATTAATATCAGATTACTGTATATTTAAAATTGCTTTGTAATGTGCAGGGATTTTTTTACCATCCTTCTTTAGTTGTTCTACTTTATCTCTAATTTTTTGCATATCAGCATCCAATTTAGTAGCCATAGCAACAAAATCTTTATCTTTTTTTAATTTATTGACAAGAACTTTTCCAAAAATATAATCAATTACACCTTCTCGTAAAGAATGTTTTTTGGTTATAAATTCTTTTATACTTTGTTTCTTTGTTTCAGTTAATTTCATAAGGTTCTCCTATTATACTCATATAAATATAAGACATAAAAAAAGTGAGGAATTTATTTCCTCACTCTTACACCAGGGCCTTTTGATTGTTGACTAGTTTTTGTTGCTTTATTAGCGTTATCAGTTTCTCTTTTTTTAGTATCTACCAATTCTTTATAATAAAAATTTCTTAAATGAACCGGTAATCTATATACATCTGATTGAATAAACCCATTTCCAAAATAACATAATTCAAAAATTTGTTTATGTAATGTAACAGAATAATTAGTCGGTAGGCCAAAAAAAGTTAACGCCCATTGGAATTGAGCGTACCTCCGTTTCTCCCGTTTCTGGGTCGGTATAATTAAATTCCATTTTAATATCGGGTTGAATTAATTTTAAATGTTCTCTAAAAGCTTTAGTATCTTTTGATAAAAATTTATTATTAATAAAATCAACAATTGATTTAGTATCTTCATTTCCATCAACTGATAGTATCATATAACGATAACGAGTTGTTAATTCACCTCCCAATGAATCTTTATTTAATCGTTTCATTGCAGTAACATCACTATCAATTCTTTTTTCATCACCATGAGTTAATAATTTAAAAATTATTACATTACCTAATGATGTTTTAAATGTATAACGATTATCACTAGTTAACTTACTGAAATCAATATCTTTTGTTTGAACTTTACCTAAATCTACATTAATAGATTCAGTTTCACCTGTTGAAGTTTGTATTTGAATTTTATATTCTGGTCCGTATCCTAAAATACGAGTTGCTAACATAATAGCATTTTTATCACCCAATATGATATCATCGGGATTTACTGCTTTATCTACTATAATTGCTTCGAATAATTTATCTAATACTACACCTTTTTTAATTAAACTTTGAGAGGTAAGAATTTCCTCTTCTCTTGCCGTCATGTATTTTAATTCAATGTTACCACTTGATAATGGATTTGTTGCTGGATAGCACTTACCTTGTGATGGTAACGATACTATTTCGGTTGCGAATTCGTATTGTGACATATTTTACCTTTATTTTGTTTATTGTATATAAATATATAAATAAAAAAAAATTGAAAAAAAAGGAGATATTTCTATCTCCTTTCTTAATTTTATATTTTAATTCTATTAGAATTCAAGTACTGCGTAATCGTAAGCTAACGTTAATGTGATTTCTGCAGGGTCATTGGATGTCCAATCTAATTCACCAAATTGTGCGTTTAAGATAAATGCACCTTTGATTTTCCATTGTTCAATTTTATCACCCACTGGTCCTAACATATAGATATCAATATCTTTTTTGTAGAAATCTGCGTATCCATCACGTCCTGTTAGGGATTCATGTGAAGTTCTAACCCACTCCATTACTGCTTGCGCACCTGATGGTACAATTGGGTCATACAATGTGATTTCTAAATCTTGCCACTCACCTTTACCTTTCAACTTTCTTTTTAAGTTGATGTGTTCTAATGTTACAGCTTCAAACTGAATGTTTGGTCTGTTAGCGG
>Ga0208133_1000305_pt1 | contig 19690 bp, 30 predicted proteins | sample ColrivemetaGS535_FD_187595 | JGI IMG/M metagenome (GOLD analysis project Ga0208133, IMG submission 187595) | Estuarine microbial communities from the Columbia River estuary, USA - metaG S.535 (SPAdes) (version 2) | ecosystem: Environmental > Aquatic > Marine > Intertidal zone > Estuary | place... | reverse complement strand
GTCTTCTGCTTCCTTCTTAATTTGCTCATCAAAGGCAGCCAGCTTTGCGTTATTCTTTTTGTTTTCTGTGAAAAATTTCTCTTGCTCTTGAAAAACCTTTGCGCCAAATTCATTCAATGCCTTAAATTCCTCTTCGTATTGATTCCTTGCTGTTTGCACTTGCTCACTTGCGTTCTTCTTTTGCTGCTCTGTCATCTCTACATAAAGCGCAATTTCTTCTGCTGTTAAGCCAGTAAGTGAAGCCAACTTTTCTGCCTCTAAAACAAATCTTTCTTCTGCAAATTTACGCTGCTCAGCTACTTCTTTTGATGATAAAGATATTGCTTGCTCTAAAAACTTTCTCCTTTCGTTTATGGAAAATCTTCTGTCGGCAGCGTTAAACTCCGCTTTAGAAATTTCCAAGTTTGCTTTAGCTGATGCCACAGCGTAGTTACTTATTCTATCCTCTAAGTCATCTAATGCTTCTATATACTTTCGCGCACCACCTGTTGCCCGTTCAAAGTCATCTGTATTACTACTAACCGCCGCGCCAAACTTATCCGCTGCCTCTGCAAAATCACCACTAAATAACGCGCTTATCGCGTCAATTAATAATAACGCTCTCTTACGCACTACGTCTAATATTGCGCTTGCTTGCTCTAATCTAACAGCAAACTCAGTCGCGCCGCTATCTGTTGAGGTAAAAGCCTTGAATAAGCCATAAACAGCCGCAGCAATCGCCGCAATAGCTAAAGCGTAAGGATTAGCAAGTAAACTTTTTAACTGCCCTCCTAAGTTGCTTATTCCATTCGCAGCGTTACCGAGCGGACCGCCTAACCCTTGTAATGCACTCTTATAATTTCCAACACTTCGCGTATGTTCACCTACCGATTCCTCCGCCTTTCTTACGCTTGTATCTAATTTCTTAAATTCGTCGGTTAATGCTTTAGGCGCTTTACCTCCCTCCGCACTAATGTTCTTTAATTCTTTTTTGATTTGCGCCAGCCTAACGACTTGCTTTTCGTAGGTGGTAGTAAGGTCTGAATTTAACTTTACTTGCTGCGTCACCTCTTGACGTTGCTTTTGACGTGCTAAATTCTCTTGTGCTTGTGCCGCTGTTAAATCCTTTGATGCTTTCTTTTGCTTTTCTGTTACCGATTCTAAGGCTGCAATTTGTTTTTGAAGTTCAGCAATTTGCGCTGTTAATTTCTTTACATCTTCAACAGATTGAGGTGATGCAATAGCAAAGCCATCAGCAGTAGTCTTGGTCTTTGTTTTAAGAGCGTTGGATATTTCGGTGATAACCTTTAATAATTCTTTAGCCTCAGCTACGGGTGTTGTAAACGCATCATCCGCGATTATGTCTTGCCTTGTTATCTTACCGCTTTCAGCCATTTTGTTTTGGTCTTATTTTCTTTAATGCTTTGAAGTAGGTGTAGTATTCCGCTACACTTATTTTCTTAATGTTTATTTGAAATCCCATTTCATGTTCCAACATTCCTTTAATTTCATAGAAGTCGGCACGCTCTGTTGTTTCTTTCTTTAGTGCCTCAATCTCCAGCTCGCAAATCTTGATAAACGCGTTCAAACTCCTATCATCTGTGAGCGCCCTTCTCGCTTGTAATAACACTAATTCCTTTTCCTTTTCTAAAGTTCTTATGAACGATTCACTAAAGCCGAAACGCTCTATAAATTGTGTCATTATCTTATCGCCAAAGTAATTAACCAAAGAACCTATTTTGCGCGTCTTACTTAAATATGTATTATCCTTTTCCTCGTGCCACTTAAACCAAAAATAAATTGGCATTTCGTCAATGTTAGCCCAGTATTTGCGCCCGTATGCTTTCAATAAAATACGGTGTAATAAGTTCGCTAACCATTGCTTTACTTTCTTTGCTAAGTCCAATGACTTTAGGGTAAATTTGCGCCAAATCCGTATCTTCTTTGATTGCGTTGGCTGTGATTCTGAACCCGTCATTTTCTAACTTTATCTTAAATGATTTGTAAAACTCGCCCGTATCTTTTAAGGTTATGTGGTCTGTGCGTCCATCGTTGCCCAAACTCCTTGCTAAAGGCTTCCAATAGCTGACCGTTATTTGTGCGTATTGCCCTAAACTATTCCCATCACTGTCTATCCCTCCTTCGTACATTTGCTCTAAATTGAAATCAATTATCTGCGCTTGTACGTTGCTATCCTTCAATATTTCAACAAACAATTTATCAGCTGTACGTTCTAAGCCGATTATCTTTCTACACAAATCAGCTAATGCCTTCATTGTTTACTCTTCTATAATCTTCTTTTTCTTTTTCTTTTCACTTGGTACGGCTAAGTCTGTATTCTCAGGCGCTGCCTCTAATACATCTTCCTTCCACACAATACCTTTAGCTTTGCACTCTGCTTTTAGAGTCGCCCAAATCTTATCCAAGCCATCTGTAAGATGAGCGTTACCTTTGTACATTGATACAAATTCATCTTTGGTTAAACATGAAACACCGTAAAGCGCCCACGTTATGCCGCCAACTTTTAAAAATTCGTTTTCTTTTGCCATGTTTATTTAGTTTATAAAAGGGAGAGCCTAAGCCCTCCCCTTAGATTATATTGTGATAGTGTTAGCTGTAACAGCTGTAAAGTCAAAACCATCTTTAGTGATGGTCAACCTCAACACGTCTGCAACCGTTTGGGAAGCATAACTAATTGTGTACGTTCCATCAGGCGCTTCAACAGCACTTGTGATAGTTACGTTTGCGCTATCAGTAACATTGTAAAGAGCCATGTCGCCAGCTACTAAACCTTCAACTAATAAAGGATTCACGAATGTTCCAAAGATAGTTTTAAGCGTTGCTTTGAACGAAGTTTGCCCGATTGCAGAATATACAGAAGTAACATCTAACAAGCCATTTAACAAGCTAATATCTGTTGTCATTTCGTCTGCTTCCAATGTACGAAGTCTTTCGTCTTGTACATCAATATGCCAGTCAAAGCCTAAGTTAATTTTTTGAGTGATTGCACCTGATCCAGTCTTAACTAAGATAGCCATTAAAGAGCCGTTATCAATTCTGATTGGCGCTAAGAAGCCATCGTTAATCATTTCACCAACTAATTGCTTAGATTTAGTAACACCAAACAATCCCGAAACTTTACATTTCTTATCGTTGATTTTACCAACCATTTGAGGAGATACCGCACCAGCGTTATTGCCTAAAGTAGTAATGATTGTCTTAACTGAACGAATACCAACTTGGCGCTCAATTCTCGTTTTGTCATCAAAACTTTCAAAGTCAGAATCCGCGCGCTCATCTATCATGTTCTTAACGAACGGTAAAGGATACCAACGAAGCGTTTCGTCAGCGTTATTCACCAAAGCGGTAAAATAAGCCAAGTTAAACGTATCAGATAAATCAATTTCATTGATAGTTCCGTCTGCTTTAAAAAACGATACTTCGATGAATTTCTCCACTACTTCCATAATGGGGGTACAGCCAAACCCTGTATTTGCGACTGTAAGACTGCAACAATTTGCCATGATTTCTAATTTTAAAATTTATATTAATTAATAGTTCAAATTTACTTTTTATTCTTATTGCCTAATTTATTTTAGCAGTAGCCAGCACAATCGGTAGGCTTCCGCAATTCCAAAGATATACGCAGTTCAACACCGCTCAATTTATCCTCGAATAGTGTAGCCTCAAAACCTTTGTTATTCACATACACACCAAAACGAGAGAGGTTAGTTAGTTCGTAATCTCTTATCTGTTGCACTCTTACTTGTTTGTTTAGTGTATCTATAAAGTGCTGCGTTAATCTTTGCATCGGCTTAATAGAATTAGAATAGAAGTCATCTACTTCCCAGTTCTCAAAGTCAGCGTGCGTAAGAAAAAACAAACGCAAATCACTCACGCGCTCAAACTCGTCCACATCTTCGTTAAACCTTTCGCTAAACACTTCCAATAAATAAACTAAAGGTGTTTTGTCAGTATCAAATTGCCTCTTGGTTAAGGTTATATTTGTTTCTTTTACCGTGCCATGAAAAAAGTAAACCGTTGGTAAAGTGAATGTACTTACCGCGATGGCACTTGCGCCCGATAGCGTAATCACACAGCCCGATATTGAACTTACGGTGTAATCGTTGCCACCGATTGACAGAATTATGCTTGGTTGAATCCACTTTACATCGTCAACGGTTATGATGTACACACCGCCTGAGGGATTGGTAGTGCTTAGTATTGTTATTGTTTTGTCAACATCGTTCAGCACGTCGCCTAAATAGTCGATTATGTCGGTCTTGTACGTCATAGTATCGCGCTGTATTTAGGTTGTAATTCCAAGCCATCGTATTCGGTATAAGTCGCATTGTTTTGTGAAATGTAATATTGCACCGCCTCCCAATCACTTATTATTCCGTTGTGTCTTATTTCACCCATACGAGCCGCATTCTCGCCGCTCATTATAATACTTACGTCCGCTGTTGCCTTTGCCACTCCACTTTGCGAATGATGCGACTGAGTACCTTGCACATAAAGGCAATAGATAATGCCTTTCAATATCTCCTTCATTCCTCTGCTCTCGAATATCCTTCCCGTTACCCAATTCTGCCCGTTTAAAAACACTCCCGAATTTAAGCCACTAACTTGAATCGCCAATGGATTGAATACAGCCAAGTATCTTGCACCAACAGGCGCGTTATTTACTACGGTAGCGATAAACAAATCGCCCAGCTCTAAGCCTAATAACTTGCGAATAAATGTCTTTTCGAACTCATCAATATACGCTTGTAATATTGGTGTTGTGTAACTCGTTTGCGCTATCGCATAAAGTCCAGTAAAGTCTGTTGTTTTAACTAAAATTGATGCCATAAAATAAGTTTAAAAAAAAAGGGTAGGTAATCACTCCTACCCCAACAAGCAAAACAAACGTCTTATATAATCTTCGCGATGCCTTTAGCTATTAAATTAGCTGCAATATCACCGCTCTCTTTATAGATTTCACCAACCTTTAAGTGTTGGGTATCTTTGATGATTTCGATTGATACGTTGCCTTTTATCTCAGCAACTTGCACAACCTCAATTATCACATCTTCTTTTATTTTCTTTGCCATAAATTAAATATTAAAGGGTAAGGTGTTTTACTTCCTTACCCGATTAACTAAGCGTTTAATGCTGCCTTAGCAGTCGAGAATGAACCCGTTACTAATGACAACACTCTGTTTGAAGGAATGTAGCAAACCAATCTCATCTCCGCAAGGATAGTGATTAAGTTCTTAGTAAAGTCGTCATTTTCGTTACCCATTGAAATGGTTGCATCTTGACGCATTCTTACATTTACTTGGTTGAAATCACCTAATAAGAAAGTACCAGCAGTTACACCAGTATTTTTAATTACAGGAATGCCAGCAAAAGTAGTAACACCGTTGCTCACTAAGAATAATGAAGGTGCAACATAACCGTTTGTAGTATCTTTTGTCAACTCCATGAACGTCGCATCTGTTGGGTGCAACACGATTGCAGAAGGCAAGTAGTTAGCAGCCTCAACTTGATTTATTGCAGTACGCAATACATCGAAGTTGTTAGCAGCAGTTCCGAAAGTACCAGCAAATGAACCAGCAGCATAAGTAGTTGCCTGAGTAGTAATACCGTTTAAGTTAGGTGTTGTTCCGTTACCGCCTAATACTTGAGCATCTGCTTTTAAAGCGATTAACTCAATTAGGTTGTTTCTGATTTCCGCTTCCATGAAAGCAACGTCATCTAACATTTCCAAAGAAACTTTAGTGTAAGCCGTTACTTTTTCTACTTTAGCAGATTTCTCGTTAACATCAAAATCTTCCTGAGTCTTCGCAGCACCTTCCGATGTCATGCCAGCAGTTCCTGGGTCGTTGTTAGCCATTTCCGCCCATTGAACGTACATCTTATCAGTACGACCAAAGTTAGTAAGGTCAATAATGAAAGGTCTACGTCTGTGAGTAGCAACTAAGCCAGCTGAGAATGAAGCTAATTGGTAAGGAATACTGTTAGTTCCAACCGCGTCAATGTTAGCGGTGGTCATAGTGCCAGCAGCCTTTACATTAATTTGCGCGCTAAAGCCTTTTTTCTTCATTTTTTCAGCGCCGTTTTCTTTGATGATTGCTTTGTAGCCATCAACAAATTGGTCAGCTAATGTCTTGTATGAATCAGCCTTAATAAATGCTGCTTCGTTAGCTGCTTTCAACTTAACGATTTCACCGTTCACTTCGCTCTTCAATTCATCTTTAGCTGCTTTTACTGCTTCTAATTCAGATTTCAAAGTAGTTAATTCATCTTGTGATGCTGCTTTTGCTGCATCAAGTTTTTTACCAACTTCTAAGTTGATTGCGCTTAATAAAGCGTCTTGCTCTTGTTTTTCCATTTTTTTAAAAGTTTAAGTTTTTAATGATTTCCTGAATGTCGAATTTTGGTTTTATCGGTTCGCTTGATTTTGCTTCGCTCGGCACTTTCGCAAGTGTGGACTTATCAAAGGTTTCTGCTACTTCAATCTCTTTTAGTATTTGCTTGAATTGTTTTATTTGTAACTCAAACGTGCTTAACATCTCTTCGCTTTGCATTCCGTTTTTAACGGTATATTCAAGCTGGTTAAGTTTACTTACTAATGCTAATGTCATTGATTCCTTACTGCCGCTCTTAACACCTAAGAAAGGTGTTAATGAATTTGCGCCAAAGGCAACGGTTGACCCCTCGAATAGATTAATTTCTTTAACTATATATAGGTAGCCGAATTTCTCCGCCTCCTCAGGGTTAACTAACTTACTCACCACTTCATTCCAAGCAACAGGATTCTTTTCAGATTCAATTAATGAAAGTTGGTTGTATTTGAACCCTATCGAATGATTGTCGTAAATGCCCTCTTTATAATTAATCAAAGTATCATTCCCCAAAGTAGTGTTGGCTATTTTAGATTCAAAGTAAATGCCTGTAATACCGTTCTTAGTCGTTTCCTCCAGCACTTGCAACTTACCTACCAATGTAGTTAAGTCGTGATTCAATGCGTGTTTAATCTTAGCCACCGCATTGCTGTTAACTCCACGCTCTTCGATTGACTTCTTAGCCGCGCCCATTATTAACACGTCTTTGTCGCTATCAAAGAAGTTATAAGAATTAAAGAAACCCGTTACTATTCGTGATGAGGTGCTAACGTCTATAATATTAGCATCCGCATACTTAACAGAATAGTGAGCCGCTTTTTTTTCGGCTTCACTAATTATATTTTGTTTTATTGCGTTCATGCAGTATTTTATTTAGTCAAAAATAAAGACTTTATTAATTGCCAAATTTTTATTTTAATTGATATACTTTTTCGCATCTTCTATATCGCACTCCATAACACCGCTGAGAATGTTTATTGCCACATCACGGCTTATCTCGCCTCTACCTACTGCACCATTCAATAAAATGATTGTATTAATGTTGATGCTGTTGGTTTCTGCTTCTGTTTTCTCGGCTTGCTCTTCCATTTGTTTATCCTCTTGTAATACTGGCACGTGGTCGTAACAAGCCTCTAAGTATAAGCCTTGCTTAAACAAGCCCAGCGCATTATTCAACGTATTAATAAAGTCATCTGCTTGAGGTTGGATAGTGTTTTGATATGTTGCCTTTAGTCCGTTATTCTTATTCTCAAACGTCGCCCCTTTAGTGCTTGGAAATAAGTCCCTATCAGCACCGTAAGCCGCACAAATGCTTTGAAAATCGCTCTCGATACATTCCAATAGCATTAAGTCCTTCATTGGGAAACTCATAGGCTGCCACTTCAATGAGCTGTTGGTAATAATCTTTCTTTTTTGACCATCGAATATCCCGTAAGTCCTATCCATTTCGCGCGTTATTCTCTCACGCTCTTCTTTGCCTAAAGGTATCGCGCCACCATCTGCGCTGCTCTCATTACTTAATATACCTTCTGCGCCTCGTTCAACTATTAATACGTTCTCGCTTTTTAATGCGCCAATGATATTAGATAAAGGAAGTTGCAACGCATCAACCTTGCTAATCGAAGTAATCATATTACCACCAACTCCTTCATTCTTATAAATCATATCGCTTGGTGCAACATTAATATAAGTAGATTGGTCATAAACCTTGTACGTTTTAATGATGCCATCAATATTCGATTGGCTGTATAGCTTACCCGTTGGCACTACCTCAACATCACTCGGCAGTAAATTCCACATAATGGAAGGCAACGCGCTTGGAAGTCCTTTGATTTGATATATAAAAGCATTGCCAAATACGGACTTAAAAACGTAATATTCAAATAGAAACTCTTCAAATGAGCGCAACGGATTAGGTTTTCTAAGTAGATCCAACACAGGGTGATTCTCTATTTGTTCACCCGTTTTCTTATCGTATAATTTTAGTTCCATGTTCTTAAACATATCAGCTAAAACATTGATTACAGATTGAAAGTGTGGAATGGTTTTGTATATCTCCAGCTTATTTTGAGTATCGATAAGAATGGGATTCTTACGGTCGTAAATCGATTGAGTATACATGCCGTTAATAGAACTAAAGCCAAAGATTTTAGCAACAATGTTTGAGACGTAACTCATAGATTAATTTTTTCTAAAATTAACTATTAAATTAATTGCCTAATTTTATTCTAATATGTGCGGCAGCATAACCTCAATAAACCTACCAAGCCCAGCCATTGAATCGGGCGCGTCGTCGTGCTTACTCTTGCCATCTTTCTTATACTCGTATATCTGCTGCATCATCGCCCTGTACTCGTCTGTCTGCTTCTCAGGGTGAACGTATAAGAATCTATTCTTTATGGTGTGGTAACTCATTAAAATGCGCGTGTGTTTGTTTTGGGTGTTCTTTACCATTAACACTTTATCCTCTTGCACCGATTGTCGAAGTAAGCGAATGAAGCCGCCCCCCTGATTGTTACCCTCTACTCGGGTATAGTCAACGCTCAACTCCTTAATCTTAGCTGCCACCATTGGACAAGTTATGTCTATTGTGTCCTGAGTAAAGATAGCATCGGTAATATAGATTTGATTGCCGTAAATTTTAGCAAATACAGCGCATAGGTAGTCGCTTCCTTCGTCTGCAACATCGACATAACCAAGTACGCTATCGGGCGCATCATCAGGTAATTTAGTAAAGTATTTAAAGGTATCTTCAACAAATAACGCGCCCTCTAACCTACCAAGCCATTGACCTAAAACGACATGGCAATAGTGGTTAAAGTCTGTTTTTCTCATGTCTTCCACGTCTTTAATGAAGGATGCAGAAAGGTTATTGATATTATCTAAGTAGGTACTATGAATGTGCAGCACGTCGGGGTGCGTTGTTGTTTCTATTTGCACTCCATCAATCTCAATAAATGATAAATGCTTTTCAAAAAACTTTTTATAAATCCAATGCTTTTTATTTGATGGATTGAGTACCATTATAACCCTATTCTTAGCCTTGTTAGTTCTTATAGATAGGTTTATCTTATCAAAGATATTTTCATCTACTAACTCTTCTGCTTCATCTAATACCCAAGTAGTAACATCGGCAATACTTTTAAGGTTAGCTGTTTGATTTCCGCTGCTTGTCTTTATGCCTCTGAAAATTATTTCGCTGCCAGTAACCTTGTTTGTTATATCCGTTTTGTTTACGTTAAAATCTTCATCTTTATTCATCAATTCAATCTTATTGGTGAACTCAGGAATGATTGATATTTCAGCGCTTGACATTGTATATCGAGTAAACAATACTCTGTGTCCTTGCTCATAGGTCAGCAAACACATGGCTGTATTTGCGTGAAAAGACTTACCGCTGCCCCTCCCTCCCGTTATAATGATATATCTTTTATCGGTAGTGTAAAGTTCTTTATATTTTTTATTCTGTGTTATCATCAGCCCATTCGTGAAATGGTTTACTCTCGTTTGTTATAGTGCCTTTCACGTTAACCTCTGTCATCTTAGGTAAGAAGTACGGGAATAACTGCGCTAATAATTTTAAATAGGTTGCTTTATCTTCTTTGCGCACCTCTTCAAGTGAATCCTTTACATGGTCTACTTCGCCCTCCATTATGTCCATAAACCTTGCGCGCGCATCTTGAGTAATTTTATTCTCAACGCCTTTTTCCCTACCTCCCGTTTTTGGTTTGCCCTTCTTAAATGCCATATTCTATATTATTCTTTTTTAGAATGTTTCTTTTTAAACTTCTTATACTTATAACAAAGCATCTCACTTTCACTATTTTGCATTTTCTCAACTTCCTTCAATGCCTCTCGAATTACCTTAGCGTAATAATCTCGTATCTGCTTTGCGCTCATCTTTATTTGTTTAGCATAAAGTAACAAGCAGCAAGCGAATAAACGCTAAAGGCTATCCCAAAGCTCGCAAGGTAAGTTAGTGCAGCAAATGAGCCAATCACTCCAACTATTAATATTACTTTAACGATTGCTTTTAATTTTGTGTTCATATTTTCGTCATTATTTGTTTAAAGTAAGGTCTGTCATCTGTTTTCTTTTCTGCTTCCATTTTCTTAAGTCGCGCTATACTGCAAGTTAGTAAAGCCCATTTGATTCGCCCGTATAACCTACTCTTTAGCACTTGCCTGTAATCCACTTCTCTTGGTACCTGATACAAGAATAATTTCGCTTGCAGGTATTCATACTCTTGCTTACATTTCGCCTCAGTCATCGACTCCCACATATCTTTTAGAATCCGATCTATTATAATTCTTTGCTCAGTATTGAAGTTCTCGGTTATTCGCATTGATTTGTTTGTTTTGCCAAATCTAATAAATTAATTAATTCAATTTACTTTGCGCTTCAATTTCTAATATTTCTTTAACGTCGGTAATGTACTCTTTTAACTTACCAACGGCTTCACCGCTTCGTAAAATCTTCAATAAGTATTCTGCTGGCACTTCGATTAGTTCCCTTCCTTTGTATGCGCCGAATGGCATTAAATCGTAGTCGTCCATATCAAAATAGTATTATTCCTATTACTTTGCAAATTTCATCTAAGGTTTCGCATTTATCAATTTGCCCCTTCCACGCGGTGAAGAACTTAGCCTCATCCATCGTTAGTCCTTTCTTGCTCTTAACCTTTGCGCCATCCTTTAACTCGATTAAATAGTTTTTATTTTGATACCCCACAACAAAGTCGGGAAATCCTTTTCCTATCATTGAAGTAATGGAAACGCTGCAACCTAATTGGCGCAACTGCTTAATTATTAGCTGTTGGTTGTCATCTGTCCTTGCAAATCGTCGCATGGGTCAAACTTAAAACTAAATCCAGTAAATCGCAAATGTTGAGGCTTTGGGTTGGCAAATGCCTCTATAATATCTTCACTTTGTTGCTTTTCCTTTGACTTCCATTTTAAGAATGACGTTAAAAGATATTCGTTATTAATTGCTATCTCAGTATCCATATATGCGTATAAGCTATTACTTATATTCTTTACGCTGTTTTCAGTCTTTGCGCCAACTTTTATCAGGTATCGGGCGGCTGCGCTAATTGAAGGGCATACCATTATCAAATGTTTCTCGTCGCCTATTTTGCGCCAAATGTATGTTGTTTTTTCGGGTGGTTTCATGTTAATAATGTTTTATGGTTTTAAATTTCTGCGCTGTTTTAAATACCGTTGTTGGTCGGGTGCGGAAGTAGTAGCCAGCGTATTTCTCCCCGTTCATTCTGCATCGTTCCATTATTCCATTTCGCCAACAATTTTTATCGTCTTCTGTTACATCAAATTCAATCTCGGCTTTCTTAACCAAAAATTCGATTGCTTTCTCAATGCCAATAAATGGTGTGCTATTCACCAGCTGACCAGTTGAGGTGTAAACGTAAATTAATTTTCTGTTTTCCATTGTTTTTGTTTTTGTTTGATTGATTGTTTTCAACTTTATTTTAAATATTTTTTTGTTAGGTAGTCTTTAATGTATTCCACTCGGCAATGATTAGCGAAGTCAGTAGGGCGGCTTATCTCATTTGTAATTCTATTTACTTCATCGCGAATGTTTTGTGTGAGTCCCTGCGTTTTAAGAAATTCTATTTGTTGCTGTTTCTTGTTTTTAATGCCTTTAGCGAATTCTTTCTTCTCGTCATCTGTAGGAGTGTAAACCAATGTAACTAAGTGATTGTAAGCAGATAAGTAAATATTGCTTCCCCACTCTGGCAACTTAACATTTCTTTCAATGTAATTGCATATCTCGAAATAATTATCTTCATCGATCACCTCAACCTTTTTAGCTACTGGCAACTGTTTTCTTTTCTCGGCTTCCATATCTCGCTTGTAAGCGCGAAACGATGCTAAGATGATACCTAAGTACTCCGCGCTCATTTTAACGCAGTACGAAGCGTCGCAAATAAGTTTCTTGCCTAAATACATCTTCACTGCTTCCTCAATATCATTTGCGCTCATATCTTTGAATTGAGAATTTAAGAAGTTTAAAATCAAAACTTTGTTTGCCTCAGTCATATTTCTTTCGGCAACCATTAGAGAGCAAATATCCAGTTTCATGTTGAAAATTTGATTCTCTCCTGTGCTAACTATCTCTCTAAGCGGTTTGCTGCCCAAAACTTGTACCGTATCTGCGGTTAAACTCTTCTTGCTCTCGTTCCTGTTTTGTAAGTTGTGTTCCATTTTGATTAGTGTTTAAAGTTTGTTTATTAAAATTTGATGCGTTTTTTAACCAATTTCTCGCGGCGGCTTTCCAATCTTTCATTGGGTTTTTACCGACTCGCCAGCCGTTTGCTTGGTAATAGTCAAAGAATTTTTCTGCTTCGTTTTGGCTGCATTGTTTTTCAAATACTATAAATTCAATAACCTCATTCATTGAAGGAATTATTTTTTTTGCGTAAGGCGAAGCCGTTTTTACTAACATACTATCTTCTTTTATAATATCTATTATCTTATTATCAATATCTATTATCGGGTTATTTTGGGTTTCAAAATTAACCGTTCGGTTATTTTGGGTTTCATTGGGTTTTGTTTTTGGGCGACCTCCTATCATTCCATTTAATTTATTTTTTTCACACTTAGCTTCCCACTCTTTTAAATCTCTTTTAAGTGTTTTTTTTATTGGCAAAAAAAGTAATTCAGTCATTCTGTCGCCAATAGGGTTTTGGTCGTCTGTATATCGTAATAAATGCTTAATTAACTTACCAGCTTCTTCATCCGTTAAAGGTTCAAAGAAATCAATCCAATCTCGATAAATGGTTATTTTATTTTTTCCTTCAGCCATTTTTTTTAATATAAACCTTCTCGGCAACTGGTGGGAAGGGAGTCGAAGCCCTATATGCCAGTTAACCGAGTTGGTTATTAAATAATTTCTTAGTGATTTCGACTTTTTCCCTAAGATTTGCACAAATATAGCAAATATTTTATTAAAATAGTGTTGATTGTGACTTTTCCAATACCGCGCTTTGCACATTCTTTTTAGCTTGTTGGTAGTAGCTTTCTTTAAGTTCAAAACCAATAGCCTTTCTATTCATTTTAACAGCTTGAAAAACCTCGCTACCTATACCCATAAAAGGAGTAAGTATAGTATCTCCTTCATTGGAATAAAGCAATATCAATCGCTCAATAGTATCTAATTGCAACGGGCAAATATGCTTTTCGTCATTTTCTTCACGACCATTTCTATAACCTTGTAATGTATTTCCGTAGTCAATATCCATCCAAACTGGAGAAGCTATTTTTTGCCACAAATCAACTGGTATTTTGGTATTTGTTACTGGATTATTTCTTTCACCATCTTTTCTAAATACCATAACATAGTCAGGAATACCCACGCGGCTCATCGTACTATCTTTTTTTACTTGCTTATGAAGTAAACCGAGTGCTTTTGTTCTTTGCATTTCAACAACGGGGTCTTTCCAAATAGTAATTCGTGAATGATAAATAAATCCAGCTTTACCGAATGCTTTCAAAAGTAAGCCGCTAAAGTCTCGCAATCCAATAAATCCTTCTTTCCCCTTTTGTATAGGTAAATCCATGCAATGAACTGCAACATTTCTACCGCTTTGCATTACCCTGTGCAATTCTTTTATCAAAAATCCGAATTGAGTCAAAAATTCATTGTAATCCTTACTATTACCCATATCTTCTAAATGGTTAGAGTATGTATAAAGTTCAGCGAATGGTGGAGAGAATACACTCAACCCTACCGATTCACTTGGCACATCTTTAATTAACTGGATGCAATCACCGCGTTTAATGTGATAGAATTCATTTGTTTCTTCTGTTGTGTCAACATTACCGACATTCATCAGTTCATTGTTTAAATTAGCGTTAATCGCTTTGCTCATTTCGTCTTGCATAAGTTCAAATTGTTTTTGTTTATTGTCTATTGATTGTTTTACGTTTGCCATCGTATCGGTAGTAATTAAATGAATGTTCACTTCATTCTTTTGCCCGAACCTATAAGAGCGTCTTATCGCTTGGTATAATCCTTCAAAGCTAAAATCTAAAGAAGCAAATATTTGATTTCGGCAATTTTGATAGTTCATACCAAATGACGCTATTTTCGTTTTGGTTATAAGCACTCTGAATTCATTATTTGCAAAACCTAAAAGCATTTTTTCTTTGTAATCTGAACTATCTGAACCTTTAACCTCAACAGCATCAGGTATTAGTTTCTTTAAGTATTCGCCTTCCTCATTTTGCTTAATCCATATGATGAAGTTTTCATCGCTATTATTCACCAACGAAATAGCATCTTCCATTCTTTCAATCTTAGTTAACCTCAACTCTTGATTAAAGTTAGTAGCCGAAATAATAGCATCATTAAATAGCTGACCGTTATCGCGTTTAGGTGTTACTATTTTCCGTTCCAGAATATTAAGAGTAGGTAAGTTATAACCTTCCATAGTAAATCCTATATCCTGTGGCTTATTTAACATTATTGCCCATGTTCCAATGAATTGATAGAATGTTTTAACCGCATGACCTTTAAGCCTCCATTTTGCCGTTTCTCCGCCATCGTGAACAAAGTACATTGCAAGCATTTCATTTCTATTCATCACATCTAAGAACTCGCTATGGTTTCCAAGTTCCATTGGGTCATTTGGCGAAGGTGTTGCAGTACAAGCTAATTTGTAAGGTGTGTTTTTAAACTTATCGATAATGTTCTTTTTTGTTTCACCTTCAAAGTTTTTCAATATAGAACTTTCATCTAAAACGATACCGCCAAAAATACTACAATCAATATTATCTAATTGCTCATAGTTCTGTATTACTATGTTTGCGGTGTCAATTCCAAATCTCTTTGCCTCGTTTAGTGTTTGACCTTTAACTGCTAAAGGTGCAAGTATTAATACAGGCTTATTAGTATGCTTTGCTACATTTTCCGCAAATGTTAACTGCATTAATGTTTTACCCAAACCACAATCTGCAAATATTGCATATTTCCCAGCTTTTAAAGCGCGCTTAACAATGAATCTTTGAAATGGGAAAAGATGATTGTTTAATTCATTGTCATTAACTTCAAAGCCACTTTCGATGTGCTTCTTTTGTTTTTTCTGTAAGAATTTTTTGTAGTTCATTTTTTTGTTTTTTATTGTTTATAAAATACCTCTGCGTGAATCTCGCACACACTTTTAACCTCCGATTGTATCCATTACTCATCGGCTAATATTCTGTAATTAAATTAAGAGGGAAAGAACGTCGTTTGTTGTATTTCGTGGGTCATTATAGTTCCGTAAAAATATCAGCAACAGAACTTTTATTTGTCGCAATCTTCACACCGTTAAAGAACTCAATTAAATAATGCGTTCTATCCTCTTGCAGAATAGTAACTAATTCGCGTTGTTTACACCAATACCCTTTTTTCATTTTAGATTTCTTTAAATTCAAAATATTTAACTAAAATCTTATACTTCCCTGTGCGCTTTAAAAATTCGATGCAAACTTCCTCAGTTAATTCAGCATTGACTTGTTTAATTTTTAAATCTTCACCGCTAATATAATTCTTTCTTTGCCAAGTTCTATTGGTTAATCTTTTTGCAGTAGTTTGCAAAAATTCGCCGCATAAACCACTACCCGTATAATTTACAGAAAGTCCATTTTCACGACACTTAGCAGCAAATTCAGTTGAGGAAAAAAATTCATTCATTTCAATTAATGATTTTTGAAAAATTACCCTTCTCTCGTGTGGCTGCTGTTTAGTTATAATTTGATTTTTCATTTTGCTTGTTTTAATTGTTATTTAAAATATTCTAATTGTTCGTAAAAGTATTCGTTTGCCAGCTTAATCTTCTCGAGCATTTCGTTAACGTCTTCCTGTTCAACTTTAAACTGCTTAGTGAATAACCCAAAGTCGTTGGGTATTCTCGGATCAAACCAAGCCAACACCGCCACATCGCACTCACGCAAATAAGCGTCTGAGAGAACTTGCCAAAATCTTTTTGGTAAATTAGCTTTCATATCTTCGCTATCTCTAATCTCACTCAGGTGGTTTACGGTGTTTAAGCATTTCACCTCCAGCGCGCCGTTTATCTCTCTTATCCAACCATCGCCACTACCACCGTAGTTCAATGAATCAATTTTGATAAATGTAGTTTCTTCAATGGTCCAGTTGTTAATTCGCGCTAAATGTTTCTTCGCCAGCGGTTCGTTATCAATTCCCCATTGCATCGCCTGAGTAGTAAATACTTCTTCACGAATACCCGTTAAACTTTCGGCAACCTTTTCAAAGATATACGTCTTCGCGCCATCGCTTAGCACTTCGCCTTTTGTTTTAGGCTTGGTCATTAGTCTGTAAATTTCCGATGAGGTGAAAACACCTAAACGGGCAGCGTGCCACTCAGGGCTACGCTGTTCCGCTTCTATGATTAATCTTGAGTCCATTGGTTCGTTGGTTTTTGGTTTTGAATTGGTGTAATATCAATAACTTCCTCGCTTGTCATTATTCCCATTGACACCTCAGGCGCAAATTGACGTGTAAAGAATGCAGCCGCTCGGTAGCGCATCATTAACTGAGGCATTGTTTTCCATTTGCTGCCAGCCTTATCAATCCACTTCTCCGCTGCTGCCATCTCCATAGTAACCCACACACCTTCCAATCTCTCACCTGTGCTTAGGTCAATCGCAACACCTCTGCATCTGCCGCCGTTGTTTTCGTCTTCCTCATAGCGTAAAGGCGAAAACTTTCTACACGCGTTTAAAGTCGCTATTAAAAACTGACTACTCCAAGCTGGCTTACCATGAACTATGTATAAGTTCTGCATCACCATTAACTCACTTGCGCCCACTCTACGCGCAACATCTAAGGCGATAAGGCAGTTAGATATATTTCCCTTGTATTGCGCTGGCACAAGGTCGCTAACGCTTAATGCTTTCGCCACTCGCATTGAATGCTCAAACCCTTCTTTGTTGCCAAAAGTTGAAAGGTCTGTTTGGTTGTTTTGCATAACGGGAAATTTAATTTCCTCTGTTGCTTCCACTTGTTGTTCTGTAGTAGCTTCTGCTACTGGCTGAACTTCTTCGATTGTTGTTTGCTTGTTTTCCATATTTGTTTGATTTTAATAAATTAATAATTGACCGACTGCTTTGTTGTACCTTTCTTTTAATCGTTTCAAAACCATCTGCTGTATTAGTTCCTGATGCTCTACTGACTTTTTGAAACTGTTATAATTCTTTTGTGCTATTTTGCGCTGCACCCAGCGAATGTTGAAATCTAAATCGCTGATTAAGTCGATTGTTTCATTGATCTTACTTTTTACCATTTGTTTTACGTTTTGCAATGTTTCTATTCTCTTCGCTGTTTTCAATAAATTTAGTTTTGCCTACTATAATAGGTTTCAATTTGCCGGTTAGTATCATGTAGTGTATTCTCTCGGGCGCTTGGTTTACTACCTTAGCAAAGTCGCTTTGATTCATTAATTCTGTTTCTTTTTTTTTTGTTGCCATTTTATATTGGTTTAAATGTTATGGGACAAATATAGGTTAAATTATTCAATCTTTTAACAAAACTTATTAACAAGCGACTTGTTAATATCTTTTGTTAATCTTTTTATTGAATATCCAAATAACATTTCTATATTTGCTAAACAAACAAACAAACACTTATAATATGTACGACATTAATGTATTTTTAGAAAACCGCAGCGAAATTTCTCGCGCTATTGACAAATTAGAATTTAACTTGGAATGTGTTGGTGATTACGACTTCGATTCTTTTGAAGTAGAATTGACACGCGGAAATATGCAGTTAGTTATTAATGCTACAATTCGCAGAACTTTAACTGAGAGTGTATCTGACACTTATGAAGAGCAAGGTTATGATGAATACACAACAGAGTTGGAAGAGGTTACTGAGGCTTTTTACTACACCAGCGAAGCCGACGAAATTGAATGCTCAGAAAGTGAATACAAAGTGATTGAAAACGTAATTAAATCTTTACTATAATGAACGACTACCAATTAAATAGAGCCTACGATAAGTGCATTGCAACTATTGTGAGCTGCAAGACAAAGGCGCAGCTAAGAACTGCCGAGAAAATGGCTGATTTGTTTTTTGAGCATCTCGAAAAGCCGACAAGAATTAGGCTGTATCTAAAAACATTGATTCAAAACCACTCAATTAATTGCTTATAACGTTTTGTGGCTTTGCGTTCGTTGGGGATTTCCAGCACTAAAGCCGATTGATAGTACAAATTTTAATTTAAGCACAAATGATTATAGATAGCACAAAAGCCCCCAATGACGCAAAACCACTGTTACAGGCAGTACGGGTTTTGAACCTATATGCTTGTCTTGGTGGTAATCGTTACAAGTGGGATGAAGTGGCAAATATTGAGGTTACAGCAATAGAACTTGACTCAGAACTGGCACGAATGTATAAAGAGAGATTTCCAAATGATACGGTTATAGTTGCTGATGCTCACGAATATTTGCTTAACAACTATATGAACTTTGATTTTATCTGGAGTTCGCCACCTTGCCCATCACACAGTAGAATAAGATTTGGACAAGCTAATAGTGAAAGAGAAAATTATAACCCAATTTATCCCGATATGACATTGTATCAAGAAATCATTTTTTTAGATAATTACTATAAAGGGAAATATGTAGTTGAAAACGTAATACCATTTTATGAGCCATTGATACCAGCGAAAAAACGAGGTAGGCATTTATACTGGTGCAACTTTAATTTGCCAAATGAATTAAATGGCAGACCACAACCAAAAGGATTTATTGAAACAGGAAGCAAACCTAATGAGATATTTCACGAAATAGATTTGAGTAGTTATAAAGGCGAACAGAGGAAAGATAAAATTGCTTGTAACCTTGTCGATTACGAAGTCGGAAAAACAATATTTGCAACAGCTATGGGTGTAATACTAAAATCAAATGTTAAACAAAATTCTCTATTCGGAGATGGATGGTAGTATTGCCTGTAACATCTCAATATACGCAATGCGTATATCCCAAAAATAAACGAAGTAAAACAAAGTAACATGGCAACTGAAATAACAAGAGTAATACAAAAGGAAGCTGGCTTGTGGCTTTGCTACATCAAACACAACGGAAATAATTACAGACTTATGACCACCAACAGCAATGCCATTAACAAAGAAAACGGAGAAGGTGATGACAATTTAATCAATGAATTTATGTGGGTTTGCAAAGGGCAAATCGAGGAACGAGAAAGTTAAAATATAAACTAAAAAACAAAGTAACATGAAAGACGAAATTAAAAAAAAGATTGAAGAGGAGGCTTTAGTTTTCTCTAAATCA
>Ga0208133_1000304_pt1 | contig 19725 bp, 22 predicted proteins | sample ColrivemetaGS535_FD_187595 | JGI IMG/M metagenome (GOLD analysis project Ga0208133, IMG submission 187595) | Estuarine microbial communities from the Columbia River estuary, USA - metaG S.535 (SPAdes) (version 2) | ecosystem: Environmental > Aquatic > Marine > Intertidal zone > Estuary | place... | reverse complement strand
TAATCTTTTCAATATGTTTAAGTTGTTAGATAAGAAATGGAGAAATCTAATAATATTTGAATTACAAGACCATATTGGTAAAAATACAAATTCAAAAGAAGTTACAAATAGAAATATCTATGAAGGGACTGAAATAGAATTTGAATGGATTGATGAATTTAACAAAGAAGTTATTATAATAACTGGAGTTGTTATTGAACCAGACTATGAGAATTCAATATTTAAAGTTGACTCCTATGAAAACATTTATAATGTTAAACTTGAGTTGATAACTAAAATACTTAACAATACTAAGTTTAAATACAACTTAAATAAACTTAATAACATTGATTTTTTATAATTTTTTAGGTACTATAAAAAATCTTAAAAAAACAAAAGTTTAGAAAATCAATAAAATTTTTAATCAGATATATAAAAGACAAAATAAATAAATAAACATGAATATAAAAGTAGTAAAAAGAAATGGGAAGAAAGAACCGGTAATGCTGGATAAGATTTTAGACCGAATCACACAACAGACTTACGGTTTGGATAAACTAATAATTCCTTTTGAAGTGGCTCAAAAGGTAATTGAAGGTATCATGCCGGATATTAAAACACAGGTTTTAGACCAATTAGCTATGGAGACAGCTGCTTCACTAGCTACTAAACACCCAGATTATTCAATCTTGGCTGCAAGATTGGCAATCACAAATTTACACAAAGAAACTAAGAAAAGTTTTTCAGAAACAGTTACTGATTTGTATAAGTATATAGATCCAAAAACTGGAAAACACTCTCCAATTGTTTCTGAGAGTTTCCACAACATCGTTAAAAAACATGCTGATGAAATTGACTCTGCTATCGTACACTCAAGAGATCATAACTTTGATTATTTTGGATTCAAAACACTAGAGAAATCTTATTTGTTAAAATTAGATGGAAAAGTTGCTGAACGTCCTCAATATATGTATATGAGAACTGCTCTTCAGGTGTGGGGTGAAAATTTAGAAAAAGTGATCGAGACTTATAATACCTTATCAGAAGGATATTATACTCACGCTACTCCGACTTTATTTAACTCTGGTACAGGTAGACCACAATTATCATCTTGTTTTTTATTAGATGTTGAGAACGACTCAATCGAAGGTATCTTTAATACTCTTAAAGAATCAGCTCAAATCTCTAAGAATGCTGGTGGTATCGGTATCTCTTTTACTAAAGTTAGATCTAAAGGAACTTACATCGCTGGTACTAATGGAACTTCAAATGGTATTATTCCTTTCTTGAAGATTTATAATGAAACTGCAAGAGCCGTTGACCAAGGTGGTGGTAAACGTAAAGGATCAATAGCTATTTATATGGAACCTTGGCACGCTGATATTATGGAGTTTTTAGACCTTCGTAAGAACCAAGGTAAAGATGAGATTAGAGCAAGAGATTTATTTTTGGCTATGTGGATGAATGATTTGTTCATGGAAAGAGTTGAACTTGATGAGAATTGGACTTTAATGTGTCCTCACGAATGTTCTGGTCTAACAGAAACTTACGGTCAAGAATTCAGAGACCTTTATACTAAATATGAAAATTTAGGAAAAGGTAAAAAGACTCTTAAAGCAAGAGAGGTTTGGAATAAGATTTTAGAATCTCAAATTGAAACAGGAACTCCTTATATTCTTTATAAAGATTCTATCAATGAAAAATCAAATCAGTCTAATATTGGTGTGATTAGAAGTTCTAACTTATGTGCTGAAATCGTTGAAGCAACTGGTGTTACTAAAACTCAAGGTGAAATCTTAAAGAACAAAGAATTACTTACTAAATTAGGACTAAGTGAATTCTATGGTGAAGAGTCTGTAAATGAAACAGCTGTTTGTAACTTGGCTTCAATTGCACTTCCTAAGTTTGTTAATAAAAACAAAACTTATAATTTTAATAAGTTGTATGAAGTTGCTTATCAAGCTACAATTAACTTGAATAATGTAATTGATGTAAATTTAAACTTACAATTTTAATAAGTTGTATGAAGTTGCTTATCAAGCTACAATTAACTTAAACAATGTAATTGATGTGAATTTTTATCCATCACCAGCGGCTAAATTCTCAAACTTATTACACAGACCAATTGGATTGGGTGTTCAAGGTTTAGCTGATGTATTCTTTATGTTAGGTTTGCCTTATGAAGCAGAAGAAGCTAAATCAATCAACAAAGAAATATTTGAAACAATCTATTACGCTTGTATCAAAGCTTCTTGTGACTTGGCTAAAACTGATGGAACTTATGCTACCTATGAAGGATCACCTATCTCTAAAGGAAAGTTCCAATTTGATTTATGGAATGTTAAACCAACAAAAAGATGGGATTGGGATAAGTTGAGAGAAGATGTTAAGAAACACGGTGTTAGAAACTCTTTAACAACTTGTATTATGCCAACAGCTTCTACAGCATCTATCTTAGGTAACGAAGCATCTTGTGAAGCTCAAACTTCAAATATGTATACTCGTTCAGTTCTTTCTGGTACTTTTATCTTAGTAAACAAATACTTAGTTAAAGAATTGGTTAAGTTAAACTTATGGGGTGATAATTTAAGAAAGAAAATTATCAATGAGAATGGTTCTGTTCAAAATATCCCTGAAGTTCCAACTAACTTAAAAGAAGTTTTCAAAACTGTTTATGAAATTAAACAAAAAGATGTTATTGATATGGCTGCTGATAGAGGAGCATTCATCGACCAAACACAATCAATGAATATCTTTATGGATTCTCCAAACTTTGCAAAGTTGACAGCCATGCATTTTTATGGTTGGGGAAGAAGAAACTTCATTATGAATCCAGATGGTACTCCAATTATTCCACAAGGAGAATCAATTGAAATCATTTATGATTCAGAAGGTAAAGCTAGATGTTATAGAGATAAGAAATCTGCTTTGAAAACAGGTATCTATTATCTAAGAAACAAATCAGCATCAGACGCTGTTAAGTTCACTGTTCAAGAAGAAACTAAATCTGTTGAAGAACAAATGGCTGAAATCAGTTGTTCACTTGATAATCCAGATGATTGTTTAGCTTGTGGATCTTAAACCACAATAATTAATATTGAAAGGGGTTGTAACAACAATCCCTTTTTTTATTATATAAATAAAAAGAAATTATTTTTATGAATAAAATTGAAATAGAAGGAAAACTAGATAGAAGTTGGATAATTGAATTAATGGCTAATGGTTATAATACATATGATATCGCTATAAATTATGAATTAACAGAAGATACTATTTTAGAATGTTCTGATCTTTTGGATAAAGAAGTGCTTATACAAGGATTAAATTTCTCAGAAGACTTTATTAGAAAGGCTATAGAAATTGAATATTTAGATATCAATGATATTTATGAGTTAGGTATGACTACTTACTCTAATTTATCTGATGATTTCATATCTACATATAAAGAAAATATAAACTGGGATAGAATGATTCTTTATATCTCTACTCAATCAGACTCATTTGATAATCATACTAAAGTTATTGAAGATAAAAATCTATGGTCGGTAATCAGTGCTAATGATTTATCAATTGACTTTATTAGACAATGGAAAAATAAATTAGATTGGTCTTATTTATCGATGGTTAAATGTTTTACTGATGAAGAGAAATTAGAATTTGATGATTATATCTTAACTCCAGTTCAACAAGAATTACCTGGAGACTTAATAGATATTGACAGTTTGAAGGTTACTGATAAAATGTCAGAAGAAGAATTAGAAAATCTAATCGAAGAAATTTCCAAACATGTTGGAAAGTATTAATATAATTAGTATCTTTGATGACTATAAAAAATCCACCTTTGAAAAAAACGAAATTTTAAGGGTTGATATATACTAAACAAATTAAGAAAAACTTTTTTGAAGAAAATTAAAACTTTTTGATTTTCTGATATAAAAGAAAGACAATTAAAATACTCCAGTAGTGAATTAGAGAGTTACTTCGGTTCAGGAAAAAAACACTCTTTAATAGATTACTCTGGTCAATATAATTAAAAACGCAGACATAGCGATAGTTTGAGATACTTCGATATATTCAAATATAAACTATGACAGAAAAAGTGCTAAGCGACAGCAAAGCTACTGAATTCAGAGCCGAAAGGACCGTACTGAATTAAAGTGAAAAAGTCCAGGTGACTCCTGAAACTCTTTTTAAGAGGTTAGTCAAGGAATTCAGAAACTTCCTTTAAATAAAGAACTGAGTGATATGGTCACTACAACTATAGGCAAAGTTTCGGGAGAATTCTTTGTAACGCTTAGGCTAAATTTACTTGTTTGCGCAAATTATACAGACCAGATTAACAGAAATGTTATCTGGTCTTTTTTGTTTAAATAAATTAAAAATTAAAATATAGATTATGTCAAAATTTAACACAACATCGCCAAAGTCAAAGACTTTAACTGAAAACCTAGCAGGTGGACAAGCTTACTCTCAATCAAATGAGTTAGCACTGGTATCACTATTATTAACTTCATTTGTTAATGATCAATTCTATAGAAATGCTCAAACGTCATTAGACGAATTGAGAAAACTTTCTGAGAAAGTAAAGGATAAAGAGTTTGTTGCTAAGGCGGCTATCTTTGCTCGTGACCGTTTCGGTATGAGAAGTATCACTCACGCTCTTGCTGGTGAATTAACTTCACAACTATCAGGCGCTGAGTGGGGTAAAAACTTCTACGACAAGGTAGTTGTTCGTGTTGATGATATGACCGAAATCATGTCATACTACTTGGCTTACAAGACATCTAAAGATAGTCCTAAGTTTCCAAATGCTTTGAAGAAAGGATTTGCTAAAGCTTTCGATAAGTTTGATGGTTACCAATTGGCTAAGTACAAAGGTGATAACAAAGAAGTAAAACTTGTTGACTTAGTTAACATTGTTCACCCAATTCCAACTGTTAGAAACAAAGCGGCTCTTGAGTCACTTGTTAAAGGTGAGTTGAAAAACACTCAAACTTGGGAGTCTATGTTATCACAAGCTGGTCAAGTAGCTGAGTCTGAAGAAGACTTGACTAAATTGAAATCTGATGCTTGGTTAGAATTGATTTCTACTAAGAAGATTGGTTACTTTGCACTTCTTAGAAACTTGAGAAACATCATCACTCAATCACCAACTGCTATCAGTTCAGCTTGTGAAATGTTAGTTGATGAAAGATTGATTAAGAACTCAAGAGTTCTTCCATTCCGTTTCTCAACTGCTTATGAAGAAATCAATAAACTTGTTTCTTCTAAAGAAGTAAGAGACGTTCTTATGGCAATTGGTCAAGCACTTGATATCTCTGTTGCTAACGTACCAGTATTTGACGGTGAAACACTTGTTGTTATGGACGTTTCTGGTTCTATGAGTGGTAAGCCATCTGAAATAGCTTCATTGTTTGGTGCTATCTTGGCTAAAGTTAATAACTGTGATGTTATGACTTTCTCTACTGATGCTAAGTATATGTCTTACAATCCAATGGATTCTGTAATGACTATTAGAAACAGCTTCAGATTCTCTGGTGGTGGTACAAACTTCAAGGCTATCTTTGATAGAGCTAACAAGAAGTATGACAGAGTTATTATCTTGTCGGACATGCAAGGTTGGATGGGTTATACTAGTCCGTCTTCTGAGTTCTCTAAGTATAAGACTAAGTTTGGAGCTAACCCATATGTTTACTCTTGGGATTTGGCTGGTCTTGGGACTCTACAACTTCCAGAACAAAACGTCTTTGCTTTAGCTGGATTCAGCGACAAAGTGTTTGACATCATGAAAATGATGGAGTTAGATAAGAAAGCTCTTTACAATGAAATTAAGGCTATCAAGCTTTAATTAAACTAAAAACCCACTCAAATTGAGTGGGTTTTTTTATTGATTATCTTCTCTATAAGCACTTATTGAATCAGATATTTCATCTGAATCGATTGAGAATTGTTTAGTTTCGGTATTATATGAAGCAACACCATATAAATCTTCACCTATAAACATACCAATTTGAATATACTCATCCATATCGGTTGTGTCCATATATCTATCAAAGTCTATACCTTCTTCTCTGTAGATATTTCTAAGTTTTTTAAGACCATCTAAGTATTCTTTATCTTGAGATTTTTTGTAAATATCAAATGTGTCTTTTAATTCTTTTGTACTTATTTCATCGCTTATAAATGATATAGTAAATGTGTGAATAACTCTTTCATGTCCGGTTGTTTTATCTACATCATATACATTTCTATCAATTTTTAATCCTTCTGATTCAACTCTATCTATCATTTCTTCTACAGAAATCTTAATAGTGTTTAGATTATCAAGAACTTTATTAAAGTCATTTTTACCAGGAACTAAACTGTATTGAATCTGACAAGTATAAAGTAATCTGTATTTTTCATTATCATCAACTTCAGTATTAATAGAATATCCTTTTGAATCAACTAAATATCTGAAGTTACTAACTCTAGAAAATTGTTTAACATCAAATAAGCTATCATTGAATAAGTCAGTCGAAACAGCTTTAGATGTTAGGAAGTCAGCATATTGTTTAGACGTTCCAAAAGACTCTTTAACAAAGTCGTTATACTTTTTAAGTTTCATATAGTATATATTAAATTACTTCCAGATTTTTTCTAAGTCTATCTTTGAGTTTATATCAATCACTTTACCGTCTCTTTTCAGTGAGTATTTCTGTATTGGTTGAAACATTTTAACTATTTTTCTAACTTTTTTCATATCAGATTCTTCCATATCAAAGTTGAATATATGAATAAGATTTTCTATTTCACTAAATGACATCGATCTTTTATCACCTAAGAAAAATATAAAGTTATAACTATAGTCATTATATTTATCACCATCTTGTTCTTCTGACTTTTCTATTAAATAATTTGTAATACAGTTCTCAGATCCTATAGATGGTAGACTAAACATAAATCCATCTATCATAAATTGTTTAGTTTCATCATTATAACTTTTCATAATATCATCATCTAACTTAAAATAGTTGAAATAGTTAGAACTGAACTCTATGTCCTCTTCTTCTCCAAACTCATCATTAAAGTATTTAAGATTAACTGCTTTTCCTTTAGTAAATCTTACAACTTCTAAAAATAAGAAAACAATATCAATACTTTTGACATCATTGAATGTGTATCCATTTGAGAATGTTGCATTTTTTTCAACAACTTTCTTCAACTTAAAAATAACAGAACCTAAATCGTCTTTTATATAATTATACTCATATTCAATTATATCTTCAACATCTGCTTTTTTTATTGTGATTTCGAAATCATCTTTATAGAATAGACCTTGTGATGGTAGTGTCTTTATATCTATTTTTTTCTGAAGATTCAATAGATTTTTTAATAGATTAACTAAATTCATATCATCAGTAAAATTTTATTATATATTATTTTATGAAGGTCATGTTGGGTAATATATACTTTAATGATTCTAAAAGGTGATTGCTTTGATTTAATTAAAGATATTGATAGTAAGTCTGTTGACTTAATACTTGTCGATCCGCCTTATTTAATTTCTAGAAGTTCTAATTTCAAAAATTATTCAGATGACGCTTCACAAGAATTAATAACTAAATATGGTAAAGTATCAATCGACTTTGGTGAATGGGATAAAGGAGAATTAGATTGGGATTTATTATTCAAAGAGTATTATAGAATACTAAAAGATAGTGGAACTTTAATTATTTTTTATGATGTTTGGAAGTCAAGTGATATTAAATCAATGGCTGATAAGTATAAGTTCAAACAACCTAGAGTTGGTCAATGGCAGAAAACTAATCCAGTTCCTATTAATTCTAAATTGAATTATCTATCAAATGCTATAGAGTTCTTTTTTACTTTTGTCAAAGGTAAGAAACCTACATTTCATTCTGTTTATGATAATGGTGTTTATAAATATCCAATTTGTCACGGTAAAGAAAGATATGACCATCCAACTCAAAAACCACTTGCTTTAATCTCTGATATAATAAATAAACATTCAAATGAGGGAGATGTTGTACTTGATAATTTTGCTGGTACAGGAACTACAGCACATGCTTGTATTTTGAACAATAGAAATTATATAGTAATTGAAAGAGATGATAAGTATTTTGATATACTTAAATCTAGGATTAAAGGATTGACAACAAATTTAGAATCAAATGATATAAAATAAAAATAAAATAAAAATAATGTCTATTATAATAAAAAACTCACAACTAGGTCCTGAAACAATGGAATCATTAGACAAACTTACTGACTTGGATATAAACGCCGCTATTGCTTTTAAGTTGACTAGAATTATTAAAGAAATATCTTCTATAGTTGAAGATAAAATTAAAATGGAAAAAAGAATATTAGATAAGTATTCTGAAAAAGATGAAGAAGGAAATGTTATTAATCCAAAGAATGAAAAAGGTGATACTATTCAAGGAGCCGTTAACATAACTAACATGGATAATTTCTCATCTGAAATGAAAGACTTAATGGAAGTTGAAAATGAAATAGGATATGAGAGAATTAATTTTGAAGATTTGAATTTGAAAACTGCTAAAGTTAAAGATTTAATGAAGTTAGAATTTTTATTCAATTAAAAGTTTAATAGTCTGTAAGATATTTGAGTCTGATAATTTAATTATCAGACTTTTTTATTAATAGTTGGTCTTGTCTTTTTAATATATACAAAAAAAGATAACGACTAATGCCAGCTACTTATAGTATAAATGTCGGACAGACAACTGAAGCTTATAGAAAACCAGATATTAATAGTGTTTTAGCGGATATACCAAATAACACACAAAAACTAATATCCCCAAAAGATGTGAGAGATGCTTTCTTATCTTCTTGGGCTAATTCATCATTTAAACAAACTATAGGAAGTGCTTTAATTGAATATGTTGGATTAGATTCTGGAGACCCATCAAATAGAGATATTAAGCAGAAGATTTTTATAGGTAAAAGAAATTATGCAGGTACTGATATAATGAATAATACATTATTATCAACTTCCAATCAAAATGATATCTACTTATATAATACAAAGCCTGATGGAATTACACAAAGTACTAGAGTGGCTATATTGGCTGGTACAAATTCAAGTTTACACACAAATGCTCCTTATATAGAATCTAGAGTTTTTAATAATGGTGTATCAGATGTTGCTAGTTTAGATCTTATCAATCCTTCTCTTTTTGCTGGTCCAATTAACATCTATAGTTTAACTGGTAGAGTTGCTGTTAATGGTATCTTATTTCCAACAGTTGCTGAAACATCAGCATCTGCTTCAAATGGTAGAATATTAAAATATTCCGGAACATATCCAAATGGATCTTTAAGATGGGCTGATCCAACAATTACTATTTCTTCTATTGGAAGTCCCGGAATACCAACTAATATTTATGGTAGTCCAAGTAATGTAAATGGACATTCTTTAGAATTTGTTGATAGTACTATTGTTCCACAAACAATTGGGGGAGTTCAAATTGGAACTTCGTTCTCGGCGGGTTCTTTTGCTGGTCAAAACTGGCCTTTATCAGAAGTTATTAGAAAGATATTATATCCTTATGTCCCACCTACAATTAGTCTTGGTGTTTCAAGTTCTTCTACTTTAATTTATGCTGAGTTTGGTGTTACTTCTTCTTTTAACTTTAGTTATTCAATAACAAAATATTCTAATAACATTGATGATTATCAAATAACTGGAACAACATACTCAGGTCTTTCTTTTTCAGGTCTACCAGGTGCAGTATTATCTAAAACATTTAGTTATGGTATTTATAATACTACAGTAACAGGCGTTCCAACTCAAAGTAATTATGTTTTAAGAGTTTCTGACTCAGGATCATCTAACTTTACATACAGTGTAACTGCTTCAGTTTATTTTGTTAGTCCTTTCTTTGATAAATTTTCATCAACTTATATTGATATGTTTGCTGGTACAATAAATTCAGATATTGGAACACTAATTAATACATCAAATAAAACTATATCTCCGTTGGTTATTGATGGAGTTACTCAATCTATTATTAAAAGTTATGTTGGTTCTGGATATATTTACTTTTTATATCCTATTTCTTATGGACTTTTATCAATGATTAAAGATCCAAATGGTTATATAATACATGACTCTACTAATTTAACAACATCAACGTTTACATATTCTAACTCTGTTACTCCAACTGGTTATAATTATGGTAATTATAGAGTTTATAGATCCATAGGAACTTGTAGTTATACAGGATCTGGAACATTTCAATTTATATTCTAATATATGGCAGCAACATTTAGTATTAATATAGGACAATCTACACAAGCATCTAGTTATGATTTAACTACTGATTTTAATTCTGTGCTTACTAGTCTTCAAGATAATACTGATAAAGAAGTTAACCCTGAAGATATTAGAAATTCTATACTATCTCTTTTTTCAAATACTCCTTTCAAACAAACAATTGCATCGGCATCTACCATATCATATATAGGAATTGATACTTTAAATCCGTCTGAAAGAGGTTTTAATAGTAAAGTTTTTTTAGGAAAAAGAGCTTTTTCAGGAACATATTCATATATACCAGCACATGATATAATGACATCAACTTTACTTAATGATGATGAAGTTGATATATATTTATACAATACTAAAAGAGATACTGTATCAAATTCTAAAACAAGAGTTGCTATTTTAGCAGGTACGAATTCATCAATATATTCCTCTTCTCCTTATTTAGAATCTCAAGTTTTTATTGGATCTACTGAGTCATCTTTATCAATGGACTTAATTAATCCAACTTCAAATGGTGGTACTTTTGCTACTATTAATCTACAAAGTGATTATGGAACAGTTTCTATAAATGATATTGTTTTTCCAACTATTTTAGATAACGCAACTGCTTCTAATAATAGAATATTATCTTGGAATAATGGTTTATTAGAGTGGAATGATATTGTTTTACCAACTACTAATCATATAGGAGTTACCGGTAGTTTATTAAATATTTATGGATCACCTGTTAATGTTAACGGATATCCTTTAGAGTTTACAGATACTAGATATTGTCCAATATCAATTGGTGATATACAATTAGGTTCAACTTTTGACTCAGTTCCTATTTCTGATATTTTAAGAAGAATGGTTTATGATTATTTACCACCACTTTGTTCTATATCAATTTTACCACCATATTCCGAAGGTTATGTAGAGGTTGGTACTTCTCCTTTAGTAACAGTTAGTTATACCATTGAGAAAAAGTCTTTACCTACTTTAGTTACTGGATTATCTAATATGATACCAAGTTCATATCCAGCAATAACATCTGGTGGTCCTTCTTTAGTTACTGGTGTTGCTAATGGTGTAGTTATTTCTCCAGTTGCTAGTGGAACTTCATCATTTACTATAACAGTTAATGACGGAACAACATCTAATTCAGCTTCTACTTCAATTTCAGCTATATATCCTTACTTTTATGGATTTAGTTTATTGAACACAATGAACACTGCTGGGTTAGCTATTTTAAGTAAGTTAGTTGAACCAAAAAGTGATAAGATTATTCCTATCACCGGTGTTGGTAATTTATATTTTATATATGATTATAATTATCCGGATTTATCAAGTATTATAGATAATAATAGTAATATTATCACTGGTTCTTTTACTCAATCGATAGTAACACTTTCATCACCAACTGGTTTGTGGGCTTCAAAGCAATTCAAAGTTTATCAATATAATGGAGTTTCTCAAATTGGACCTCCATCAGTAAATTATCAATTCAAATATTAAAAAATTTATATATAGAATATGTCAATACAAATTATAACAGGATTTAGTTTAAATAGTGTGGAACCAATCGACACAAGAATAGTTGCTTCTGGATCAGTCGGTAGAGATGCTATTACCTATAAATATCAAGGACTGAGAGTATTTGATTTAAGTGATAATAAACCTTACGTTTATATTGGTGCTACCTGGTCTGAAGAAGGTAATGCTAATCAAGTTTCTGGATTAAGTGGATCAGTAGCTAGATTTACATCTAATAACTCAGTTGGTAGTAGTAATATTTATCAACTTGGATCTAATGTTGGTATCAATTCAACTAACCCACTCGCTTCTGTTCAATTTGGACCTACTACATCATCGTCATTACCATTTGTTATTCACAAAGGTGGTGGTCTTGCAGGTACTATTTATGTAGATAGTACTGTTTTAGCACATAATTGGTATTATACTGGTGCTGAATCTTACTTTAATTCATTAGTAGGATCATCAAAGTTAATATTTGGTTCTTTTGGAGATATACATTTTCAAAATAAAGCTGGTGGTCCTGGGGGTTTTGCGCAATCTATTTATATTTCTCCTTCTGGTAGAGTTGGTATAGGATCTGGATTTGGAATAGGTTCACAACCTGGCTCTGCTTTAGTTGTTAATGGTACAATAACTGCTGCTTTTAGTGGTAGTGGTGCTGGATTAACTAATATAAGTCCAAGTGGTATTTCAAATACAAGTCAATTATCTGTTGGTACGGCTTCAAGTTCTTTAAATTCTAACATTACTAGAGTACCTACTGGTAGTGGTACTCATTATTTAACTTTTATTGGCGCTGGTGCTTGGTCTACTGGTTCTGGTATGGGTGCTGGTGCAGGTAATGAAGTTATTAGAGCAAATAATACTGATCTTACTTATGTTCCGGATACTAAAACTTTAACAGTTGGTACAGTCTCTTCTACTAAATTAATAACAGATTTAGGATCTATAACGACTCCTTCTTTATCCTTTACTGGAGATTCAAATACTGGTATTTATAGTCCTGGTTCTAATATTTTGTCATTTGCTACTAATGGAGTTGAAAGGTTTAGATTATCTTCAGGAGCTGCTTCTGATTTTACATTTAAATCACTAACTAACACTAGACAATTAGGACTTTCTCTTTATGATTCCGGATATACAGTTTTGAATTTATCTCCCTCAGCTGCTACAACATTAGACATAAATGGATACGCTGGTGTTGTTTTGGACGGCACTCTTAGTTCTAAGAAACTTACAGCAATAGATAATTCGAGTGGTGATACAACATCTTTTGTAAACACTAGTGCAACTTTTTCTAACTCTCTAATATATTTAGGTACATCTAAAGCAGGTGGAACTGGAGCTTATTTTATGTATGCTAACGCAAATAGTGTTAATACTTTTAGAGTTTTTAATAATGGTAATGTGCAAAATCAAAATACTAGTTATGGTGGTACATCTGATATAAAATTAAAAGAAAATATTGTTGATGCTACACCAAAACTTGACAAGTTAATGCAAGTTAGAGTTGTAAGTTATAATTTTAAAGAAGATTTAGGATATGAGTCATTTAAACAAATAGGTGTGATTGCTCAAGAACTTGAAAATGTATTTCCAGGTCTTGTTGAAGAAACACCTGACAGAGATGAAAAAGGTGAAATTTTAGAAACAACAACTAAATCTGTAAAATATTCTGTATTTGTTCCTATGTTGATTAAAGCAATTCAAGAACAACAAGCACAAATTGAAGAATTAAAATCACAAGTAGCTTCTTTGATTAATAAATAATTAATAATTATTTTTCAATTTTTTCAAACCACCAATTAAAGTAGATATAGTTATCTCCAACTAAATTGTAGTAATCACTTTCATGTTTAACAATCATCTTGTTATCATGAGCTCTAACTAATTCAATTTCAATACCTTTTTCCATTCTTAATTGTGTTATCATGAGCTCTAATTAACTCAATTTCGATACCTTTTTCCATTCTTAATTGTTTACCTGTTTCTGTTGAGTAACAGAATATTTCATCATTTAAAAGTTTATAAGTTCCTGGTTCAGGCTTTAACCAAGCTTTTACTGTTTTGATTATTAATCCTTTGATTTTAATAATCCATTCTTTACTTTGATATAAATCAAAGTCTTTGAATACCTCTGAAGTTAATTCAGGATTATTCATTATGTTTTCAATAACTCCCCAATATTCATATCCATCAATAACAAACATAATATAAACATCATAATTTATACTATTAACTTTGACAATTCTTTGTATTTTCATACTTTGAATATCTTGACTTTCTAAGCCTAATCTACTTCTTAAATTTCTATAAGCACTTGTTCCAGCTAAGTTATAAAGAATGTCATTGATTCTTGACATAGCTTGTCTTATACCATCTGCGTGTTTATCAAACGCATTTGTTGATAAAGAAGGATCATCTACACCACCAACAGCTTGAGCTGCCGAGTCTGGACTCATTCTTTGTAAATTAAATTCAGTAAATTCTAATATAAGATTATTCTTGCGTTTCATAATTAATATATATATTAAAATATTAAACTATTAATATGAAAATTAGAAGATTCAATGAAGATGAACAAGTAGATATTTCATCAGAAAGAATAAATGAAATTCTTGAAGAGTTAAAAGACTTTACTTCTTTAATGGATGAGAAGTCAAAATATGTAGAATCTCTTCTAAATGAGTTAAATAACTATAAAAGTGACTCTAAAAAAGGTAATGACCAAATAGATGACTCTATTGCAGCTCTTCAAGTAATGAAAAAAGATATTGATGATTGTGTTGATAAAATTGATACAACAATTAATAACTTATCAGACTATAATGATAGTGGTAGAAAATATATGTACACAGAAAACAAGTAATATATGAAATTAAAAGAATCATTCAAGGATTTAGTAGTAAATTCCTTTTTATATACAAAGACTTTAGTTATTAAATTTTTAGGTATTTCCGAAAAAAATAATTCTAATATTACTTCTAAAATGGAATTAATATTTGAAGATAACTTTCAATCATTTAATAAAGATGCTTGGAGAATTGGTCAACCTTGGGGAAAATTTCACCCAGGATCACCTTATCAATATTATGGAGATGAATCAGTTTTTATACAAAATGATTGTTTAATATTAAATCAAGTTTACTCACCTAAACAATTAACTACTTGGGAAGATCCTAAAAAAGTATATGATATTCCTTATTCTGTTGGATTAGTAACATCTTATGAAAGCTATGGATATGGATTCTATGAATTTGAAGTAGAACTTCCATATGGCTCTGGATTATGGCCAGCAGTTTGGTTAAGTTGTGTTGATTCATGGCCACCGGAAATTGACATATTAGAAGCTTATTCAGATGGTAAAAATAACTATAAAAATAATTTACAATCTAATTTCCATTTTAACACGCAAGATAAAAAGGAGTCTTCTGGTGCTAGAAATCATACGGTTAAGAGTTCATATGATAAATTAAAATTGGGTTGCTGGTGGTCAAAGGATTTCATTAAAATCTATTATAATGGTCATCTAGTTAGACAAATTACATCTGATTATATTATAAAATGGTTTAGAGATAAGAAAATGTTGGTTATACTAAACAATGCTATTAGACCAGAATATACTAAAGGTATAGAATCTCAAATTTCAGAATTTAAGATTCATAATGTAAAAATTTGGAAGTAAATGTCAGTTTGGGAAAATATACCTGAGTGTAGAAAAGAATCTATAATTAAATCTTTATATAGATTTGATAGGATTCAAAAAAGAAAGAAAACAATCAAAAGATTATTTAATGTTAATAGGTAAGAAAGGTAATTTAGAACAAGGATATGTTTATGCTCCTTATATACCAATGACTAAAACTCAAGTTATTGCTGAATATGGTTCTAAGAATACAAATAGAAAAAGAAAAATTAATAAAATATTTGATTTAGGTTTAGATATTAAAGATGAGTTTTCACCAGGTAAATCAATTATGAGTAGATACTCTAAGAATATTATAGATGCTAAATATTACGGTACTATAGAAATAAAAAAACCCACTTATTAAGTGGGTTTTTAGTTATATTATTTATTGTAAGTTAATTTGTAGATTGTTTTATATTGAAGAGCTATTAATTCATCAACTATATTATGAATATGTGTATCTTCTGCTTTAATACATTTTCTATTTGATTTAACATACTCTACAGTTTCTTTGAAGTAATCTAATCTATCTTTTGATTTAGAATCTGTTGTGTCAATTATATCATATCCTTCTATAAGACCATATTGACCTTGGTAAATTTCAACGATATCGTCAATAAATCCAATCACACCACTGTAATAAGATTCTAAAGCTAAGTGAGCAGCATGTGAACCCATATCACCTTTAACAGTCCAGTGATAAACTTGAGCCATTTCTCTAGATTCTAATAATTTAGAAATGAATTTAGAAACATCTCCACCTTCTGAAGGTTGTTCTTCATTTTGTTGTTCTTGACCTATTATATTTTCCGGAAGATTAGCCGGTACCATTTCTTGACCTGTTTGATTTTCATCAGCTTCGTTAATTCTTTTAGATTTAACTGGTTTAAAATCTGAAAACTTTTTCATATTAATTTCTTTATTTTTATTGTTTTATATATTAATTTTCAATATTACTTTAATTCATCTATGAATTTATCATAGTCAAATTTAATTTTTTCTTTTTTGAATTGAGATATCATACTATCTGCAATCTCCATTCTATTTTCTTTATCTTTAACTTTCTTTAGAATATCAATAATACCAGAAACCATTTGATAGTCATTTCCTTTGATTTCCTTTTTTATATCTGATTTAGATTCTGTTATATTATCATCAACTCTTTTTTCAGTTATATCTATATTGTCTATAACATACTCAGAACCATATTCTATAGAAGCTAAAATAGAATCAGCTAAATATCCAGCTTCTCCTTCATTTTCAGCAGGTATGATTAACTCAACTTGAGCATCTACTTTATAGAATCTTTCGTTTTTTACTTCTTCTAATATTTTAGTAAACTTTTTCATTTATTTAGTTTTTATTTTTCCTATCTTATTCATAAGGTATCTTCCGTTTTCATTAAACTCTTCACCCCAATACTCAACAAATTGTTTACAATTCATTTTCTTAAAAGTGTTTATTGGTATAACTGATTTACCTTTTTGGTTTTTTAATTCATTTTCATATACCGATACCCACATATCTTTTAGTTTATCAGCAATTTCATGTTCATCTTTAGCTCCAACCAAAAGAGCATTGCCCATATCTTTCAAATTATAATGAGATGATATTGTATTAATAAGTGAGTTGTAAAATTCATCAGCATTAAAATATTTCATTTCACTTGCTGTTTTGTATATCTTAAACTCTTTTAAATCTTTATTTGGATATTTATCAATAAAGTAATTGATTTCTTGAATGTTAGCATTCATTTCTTGTCTTTCACTGAAGTAGATATATGTTAAAAAGTCTGAAGTCCATTTGTACCAAATAGCTTTAGGGAATTTCCATTTATTATTTTCAGCATAAGTTAAAGCTGTATTAAATGATCTATCATAGATAGGTTTTCTATATTCACCTCTTTTAGAAGCTTTAATAGTTCTTTTATAATGTTCATAACAGTGATTTAACTCGTGATATAAAGTTGAGTTTATACCATCTATTAATTCTTCTTTATTTGCTGGGTTATTTATATCAAAGTTTCTTTTATCAATATCAACACCAACACTTAATTGAATTATTAGTCCAACATCAGCTATCTTTCTTGCTGGTTTAACTATTTTAGAATAGTTTTTCCAATTTTTATTTCCAAATCCTGAGGCGTATCCACCAATAGCAGCGTAATTAGGATAACTGTACATTGCTTCAAATCTTGCTGGTGTCATTTTTTTGAACTCTAATATTAATTCAAATCCAACAACTGGGAAATCAGGGTATAATTTTTTATCTATAAATCGAGCTAAGTCTCTGTATTTAATTTCTACTTTTTCATCTAATATATTTTCATTAGATTCTAAAAAACTCAAGAATTTATAATATGTCTTTTTTTGTAAAACATCAACAAACATAACACTTGACCTAGACAAGCCATGTGCTTCATTTATTACGAATTGTTTAAAATTAAAAATCCCCATAAGTCTATATATTAAAAACCTATGGGGATTTATTGAATTATTTATATTAGTTTAATATCTCAGTTATCTTTTTCTCTCTGTATGATCGAACATCAATATCAGTCTCAACAGCTTCATAAAAAGATAAATTAACCATCTTCATATATTTTTCAGTTTCTTCTTCATTAGCCATTGGATGTAATCTATTTTCAAAAGATTCCCATCTATTTTTTGATTCTGGCTTACCATACTTAGTATTTAGAGATTCATTGAATTCATCATACTCACTCAAGTCTACACTTAGAGAATCCTCTAAATCATATGAATATTCATTTAATGAACATTGCTTATACTCTTTAGCATTTAACTCATTTACTTTTTTCTTAGCATCTTCTTCAGAAAACACAATTAGACTTGGACTTCCTCCTTCTGATTCACTATAGATGTTATCATCATACTCAAATCCTTTCTTTAAAATTACATACGCTTTTTCCATATTACTTAATTTCTATATTTGTTATCCATTTATTTACTTGTCTTTCAGCCATATTACAGATTTGTTCTTTTTTGAATCCCATCTGTGTCATTATATCAAATATCATTATTAAACAATCTGTTGATTCTAATAAGATATTATTATTTATTTCTTCTTTGGTTTCTTTACTTCTTTTATATCCTGCTAATTTAAGAATTTCTGCTGATAATTCACCATATTCTTCTCCTAATTTTAAACCTCTTTCTAAAAGACCTTTTTCTTCATATTGAGAAGCATTAGTTACTAAGTCAAAAACATAATCTATCAAAGGTTCGACTTCTAAATTTTCTTTAGATGGTTTACCTTGTCTTTCAAAATTTTCTATAAGAACTTCTAATACCGCAACATCATTTGCTTCCTCTTCCGTTAACTCATTATGAAATATAGACTCTAGATATTTCTGAGCTTGGTTATAATCATATATTGTTTTTATTGGTTTTATTTTCATTTTCGAGGTTTGAGAATTAATATATAAAGGGTAAAAAATATAATATTATATATGAAACTAATTAAAAAGTTTGAAGAGTTTGTTTATGGTGGTGCTGGAGCACCTGCTCCATCTACAAGTCCTAACCCAGTGACTGCTCCTCCAAAGACTAAGCCTGATACAAAACCTGGTAAACCAACTCCTATTAGAAGAGATAAACCAGCTGTTGAGCCAGGTCCTTTGGCAAAGTTAAAAACAGCAACAGAGGAAGAAGTGATTCAAAAGTTTGCAGACTTAACAAAACAAAATTATTAATATGAAAGATTTTAAAAAATTCCTAGAGGAAGTAACTATAAAAGGTAATCCTGGTGTTCCTGGTGAAGGTGAAAAACAACCCGGTGACAAAGACTATATTAAAGATACAGAAGCAAGAGCTAAAGCTCGTTTAGGTCTATCTGGTCGTGAAAATCCAATGCAATTTGGAGGTAGATTAATGCAATTACTTCAACAATCTCAACAAGCAACTCGTGGAAATGAAGAAGATTTGGAAAACTTGGCTAAAGAGATTATCATACAAAACTATGGTGAAATTCTTGATAATATTGAACTTGATATTAAGCTAGTAAGATCTGGTGAAGAGATTGCTCAATTTATGAAAGATTGTGAAGAAGAACAAGATGACCAAGATGAAGAGTCTCCAAGCTTTAGACAAGTTAAAGATCCTGCTACAATTAATAAAATACATAAGGCTAAATTAGGTAATAATATTATTCAAGGTGAGGCTAAAAACACTAAAAATATCATTGCTATGCAAGAGGTTAAAGATGGTTTAGTTGATATTTTTGGACCACA